>Ga0209367_1004017_pt1 | contig 20176 bp, 11 predicted proteins | sample WorMetLIZISLAND2_FD_187412 | JGI IMG/M metagenome (GOLD analysis project Ga0209367, IMG submission 187412) | Marine gutless worms symbiont microbial communities from Max Planck institute for Marine Microbiology, Germany - Olavius geniculatus... ...
TGCCCACAGGCAGTCACCCATCGCAGTATTAACCGGGCCCGGCGTACAGTAACTTCGCTGATCGGATCAGACGCGTTACCACTACACCACGCCTACCGCCCAAGTGTAAAGTGTATGGTAACTGTTCCTATAAAGTCGGTCGGCTTTTGCTTGGCTCCTGGCCTAGAAATGTTTTGCAGCTGAAAACTGAGAAATAAACGCCAGCGCGTGCTGCTAAGTGTAGTTTAATTGTAGAGATGACGTGCAAGGACAGTCCGTGTAAGCACAATGCTACGTGCGTGGACGCCGCTCAGCAGTGCTCGGACGACACTAACCCCAATTGTAGCTTCACCTGCCAGTGTGAGGGTTCGTTCACCGGACAGCTGTGTAACGTGTACCGGCGCTGCTACGACGACGTCCAGATCTGCTACCAGACCGACTACACGCAGACGGGCGACCACGAGCAGGCGAAAGACCACTGTCTGCGACAGGGCAACATGACCAGACCGATCGTACTCAACCGCAACGAGTCAACCGACCTACGTGACTACGTGGATTCTGATCCGCAGGCACGACTGAACACCGGCTCGCTGTGGCTGGCCGGTCAAGCCAGACGACTGAACAATTACAGCAACGTACTCTGGCAGTGGATCGATGGACGACAGACAGGTAGACCACGAGCATTCGTTGAGTGAATGGGGTGTTAGGTTGTGTTCACATAGACACGAGTACGAGTCCGGGTTCCAGTAAGCACGAGTTTACATGTATTTCGATTGCAGCTGTTTGCATAGATACGCATGCAGGTTACCTATGAAGTAAACTACAGGTAAATACGACCGTAGTGTTAATTTAATTTCTACAAGCTATGACGCATAATTACGTCAGAACTTACGACATTATTGAATTGTTCACTGATAGAGATGCGCCAGTAGTAAAATTAACGATGTAGTAAAATATTGTTGTTTTATTCACAAAACATTCACTCGTAAACCGAACGCAAACTTATAATCGTACACGTGTCTATGTGGAAGACTGGCAATGGATCGACGAATGACAGACAGCTGCATGCTTTTTGTCCAATCAACCACGTTGCTCTACACCCGGCCGGGTTAGTACTTGGATGGGTGACCGCCTGTGGGTAGGTAAACCATCTCGGCATGTAAGCAGCCGTCTAGGTCAACTCAGCCTTCTATCCCTTCAGGGTAGGTTAATCGAGTACCGACCCAACTGGCTGGGTTAAGGCGGAGCACGTTCAGCTGTTTTAGAAGGCAGGTGACGCCCAGTAGCTCTGAGATGTGTTTCATATAAAAAGCTGTACTCCATTTTTTACTACGAGCATTCGTCGAGTAAACGCAAGAGTCGTCTGTCTGCATGTTGCAGCTCTGTCGTACCTGGAATTTTACAAGTCACACATGACACTGCTGACAAATTACACGTGGACTGCAGCGCTGTGTCGCAATGACACTGGCTGTGGACCTACGAGTATCGACACGAAGCTCGTCCAGTTACCAGCCTACCGTCCTCTGTACTACGTCTGCCAGTTATCCATCGCAGGTTAGCTCATCTGCTGCTTTCAACGCTGCTTTTTCTCGTTATTATCAAAATGGAGAACTACCAGCTCTAGGTTCTGCATTTTTTTGCAGCAAAATTTGAAAATCTTTTGTTCGATAGGGTAAAATTTTGGGGTTTCGGAGTCAAGTGCTGCCATGCAACATTATTAGTCTAGAGTTACAGCACTGCATGGGTAACTTCATCGCTTCCTTTGTGAAGACCATGGTTTGTGTATATTTAGATTTGTTTCTAATTGTCTATCTGTACTTTTAGTGTTTTTACGCGCAGAAGCAGTTACTGCTGTCAGCGCGTCTTAGCCATCACAATTCTGTCTGTCCGTCACACGGGTGGATCAGGCAAAAGCGGTGCAAGCTAGGATCACCAAATCTTTACCGTCGGCTGCCTGGAAGACTCTAGTTTCAGGAACCGTAAAGCTTTCCCATAAATTCGAAGGGGGGTTACCCCGAACGAGGGCGCTAAATGAGATGCGGTGGGCAAAAATTGCGATTTTTAGCCAATAAGTCGCTGTATTTCAATAACGGTGCGAGATAGGGTCTAGGTTACACTATTAATTATTATTAATTGCTAATAGGAAGTCGTACACTGGCTCTCGATTGGCGCCGAATTCAATGACCTTGAATGACCTTGAACGCCAAAATAGGGGACTTTATGGATTTTTTGGCAATTTCGGGCTGTGACACAAGTCTATATCATTCATAAGGTGGCGCCACGGAACTATCGTTATGTGATCCAGATAGAGAATTTGGTAGGCTATTTGTATATTAACTTAGCGTGAACACCCCAATTTTCAGCTAAACTACTGAACCGGAACTGCTATAGGCTTTCGCGCATCTCGTAAGCATTAACTCAAATTTCTTGTTATTTTTACTGTTCAGACGCTTCCACATTGTAAGCCATTTTAACTGCAGGGATGCAGGGGGCTGGAGAATAAAAGCCACCCTCTTTTGTATAGATCATTGTGACAAGCGTTGTCACAGACTTGTCCGATTACACAGATCATTTCAGTGACATCAGCAAGGCCAGAACAATCAAGGCCAAGGCCGACTTACCAAGGCCAAGTTAAACACGATTGTGGTTAAAACAAGGCCAAGGCCATCCCTCAGTGCAAAGGTTGGAGGTATGTAACAGACTTACGTGCACAATTTTATGTTAGACATGGAATTAATATTTGTATGTTTTTGAGCTGAGTTTCTGGCTTGGCTACAAGCCAACCGTCTAAGGTCAAAGCCGGGGTTAAGCCCTGGTTATGGCAAGACCGAGGTCGCAAAATACGAAGGTTATCTTGGCGTGTACGATTACACAGTTTCTGTGTCGTTAAACTCATTTTGTGCAACACTGAAGCGAGACATCAATGGAATGTTATTATTTGCTGAGAAGCCCCCCTCTTGTGCAGATTTACATGCAATTTTGCATCAGGGGTCATCTAGCGGACATAGTCAACCGTGCTAAATTTTATCTCAATCAGATCAGGGGTTTTGATTCTGTGGGGGGTCGAATTCATGGCTTTCCCATATGAAAGAGAAGTCGCCGTTAACACAGGGCTTGAACTACCGTTCAGCCTGTGATAGGCACTTAACGCTCATCGCCGGTACAATTGTGTCAGCACCGTGCTGCACTGTGATTTTTTGACCGGTTGATACATTGACTCGGTAATGTAGCGGTAGCGTGTCGGACTAGTGATTGTGAGGTCCGCGGTTCAACTCCTGTTCGGTGCGCTTTCAGGTAACGACCTTGGGCAAGTTGTTCATACACACGTGTCCACGTGTCCAAGCAGTACAATTTGGTACCGGCCTAACCGCCGGGAGGTTTACGGCAGTGTATGTGAGAAGGCTGGCCCTCCGCTCATATAACTGAGCTGTGTTTGCATTCACTGATGTCACTGGGCCATGGAAATGTTGATGAGTAGTGCTCGCATTAGTCACAGAGCTGTGAGAGAGCGCTGTTGACTATCGGCGATCTTGTTAGACCGACTGACGGGTGGATTGGCTATGCAATGTGTTTGGTGGTTGACTGTAGAGACGCGGTGCGTACTGCAGTACTTCGTGAAGGCTCGCATGGCGCTGTGGACCGGCTCTGAGTGTCTGGTGGTGTTTGTCGACGAGCGGCTCACGTGGTACGGCGCGGCTAACAAGTGCTTGGACCGAGGTGGCCGTTTAGCCACGCTGGACCTGCTCAACACGACGACTGTACGTGCCATCGTGCCAACGCGCATTACCACACGCTGTCACTGGCTCGGACTGGTCAAGCAGTACCTCTACTGGACCGTACCTGACAGTAAGTAGACGTCATCGTCACCTGTCTGGAGGATAACAGGGAAGATTATTAGAACTGCCATTACTGTGACATATGCGTGCTTATAATAGACGGTTTTTATGGATAAATTGCCTTATATTTTAGTCGATTAATATAAGAGAATAATGAGTGATAGAAATGTGGGAACTAGATGATATGCCTCCCTAAAGATTTGTTGGTCTAAATGTAGCTATGAGTCGGGTTGGGGTCAATCAGCTGATGGGTCGGGTCAGGCAACAGTGACCCATGTCCAACTCTAGTCTGTCTGTCTGTCTGTAGAAGCGTTTCGCGGCCAGTACGCGTCTAACCAGCTGACGGTGGAGTTCAACGAGTTCACGACGCGAGGTCAGGAAGCGCTTGTTTCCGGCACACCCGCACTGGACATGGATCTGCCTGGCACTCCGTCACTGGACCTGGAGATGTACGCCGAGCTGAGTACGACGTCGTCCAAGGCACACAAAGGACCGACTTTGGACTGGAAAGTACAGCTGACCAACGACACCGCCCGCCAGCACTATGTCGTCTGCCAGTTCCGTCAGTATCTATACGCCAGTGATGACTTCATATCAGGATTTCGACTTAGCTACAATATCGCAATAATAATAAGTATGTAAATTTTATACAAGCACAGGAACAATACGTGAACATTGAGAGAAGCAGTATGCTTTATTCAGATAATACAAAGGGGTTTTTAATTCTGAGCGAACTTATATTACGACTGTGATTAAATTACAACATCATCAACTCACCGCATTTGGAGTTTTTCTTTTCGATCACGCAATGTAGTGAAAAATCTGTACCAAATATTGCGAAAATATTGAAAATGACGTGAGATATAGGCCTATCGTAAAAAACTGATATTTTTCAACGATATGATACAATGTATCGATATTGAAAATGATATGTCAATGTTTTCGATATATCGAGTCATCACTACTATATGTAAGGCAGCTAGCAACAGTAGTTAAATGAATTCACTCAGAGAACTGCTTTTTATTCGACGACAGAACTTAATTCGGCTGCACGACCTGAAACGAATAAAGTTTTCTTACATTCTGGAACGAAAAGTTATGCAACAAGGTCAGTGACGTCCACATAGTCACATTTCTCGGATCTCTGAGTGGTTAGACTTCTAGGCTGTGGGCTAAGAGGCGGATAACAGCAAAACTTCTTGTAGCCGTGCTAATTCTATCACAGCGTCCACATTACCCGTTTTGGCGACGCACCAGGCCACCAGGCAGTTCCTAATTACAATAACCGCCTAGGAACTGTTTTAGCCACCAAAGCCTAAAGAATAGGTCAGCAACTGCGCAGTGAACGCATATTCCTCGAACTTGACCTAAATGCGGCCGTCCGCGTGTTGTTTTTCCTTCCAGGATCACGCCTAGTTGAAATGTACTTAAGATAACCCCAAGTAGCGATTTAAGCTGTCTGATATATACGCCGTATTCACATCGAGCTAGTGCTGTCGAGGCGTTAATTTTTAATGCATGTGTTAATGCGTTATCTAACCCATCATTATAATATTGCTGACGTTGTAAGTGGACTGCATCGTGACGACCGACGAACTCGTGGCTGTGTTGCAGGACTGTGACAGTAGTGATGGAACAGCAACAGAACAATTTTTAATTGCTTGAATATTATTATTCGATCACCGAATAACCGCAGTTTAATGCAATATTGGAACTCTGTCTATGCAGAAAATTTACGTATGTGCATTAATTGTTCTAATGCACTGTTGCACGTTAATTTTTTTAACACGCGCATATTTTCAACGTGTTAATGCAGATATGCTACAGACAGTGTAGTCAAACATTGACAACTAGTGTTAACACAGTGTTGCTGAAGAACTGCAGGCACTGGAGGCCCGTGTTGTCACCGAGTGGCGGTCTTTGTTGTTGTTGTTGATGTTTTTCCCGTCTTTTCCTGGGTTGTCAACTAGCGTTGCTGCCTTGCGGCCAAATGCATCTTAATTTGAGGCCAAATAGTCTTAAAAAGACTAAAGTTTCCACCAATAGTTAGCCCACTTCATTTGTTTGAGACAAATATCTGTGTAGCTTTGTACGGGTTTTACGCTTACGCAGAATTGCATTAACGACAGGAAAATTGGTCTGGGCCAGTTTTGTAAAACGTTATAGTGATAATTAATTAATATATAGGTTTCACAAATGTATCTGCAAATTACTATTCTTAAACTACAGACATGTTAGTGACGTCTCGTCACGTCAGTGGGCACTGGCTGTGACAGTTGGTTATGTAAACATTAGTCAAATTGTGAACGTGTGGTAATGGAAAATGGGCGTAGGCTCGCATTCTGACACTCATGTCATAGTTGTATGGTATCTTCATGTAGAGAAAAATAGCATTAAGTCTGAACAAAAGTTTTCAATACCAAACTCGCTTTAAAAAGCCAAAAAAAGATCCAAGAAGCCAAACCTGAAATTTTAAGGCCACGTGCCCCCACAGGGCTTGGCTAAAGAAGCCAAATTTGACTTATTTCACCTTGTGTAAAGCCAAATGGCAACGCTGGTTTGTTCTGTTTTCTTTGCATAGGTTGGGACTGGTTGCCTTGTATGAGTGATCCATGTCTACACAACAGTACGTGCGTCAGCATTCAGCGAAAGTCAAACAACACCAACACGTACCACTGTGACTGTCTTCCGAACTACGGTGGAACCAACTGTGAACACGGTGTTACTACTACACGTGCTATTTCTACACGCACACTACTACTACTGCTACCATAATAAAAATGGCGCACATTACCTTTTAGTTTTAAACATCGCTTTTATTTCAGATCTTTTGACACTTGCATTAGCGCCAGTTAAGTTTATTATACTTTAATTTTAAGCCATGCTTTAAAGGCTTATTTTTCCTTAAGTATGATTCTCCAGGCAGCTGGCGACATATGCTCTCGCGCGTCACGTGAGCTTTGCTGAAATTACTTGTGTGCAAATTGTTGTTGTTTTGTGCAGAGCTCAAGTGCATTACTAAGCCGTGCAAGAATGGCGGGACGTGTGTTGAAGTCTTTGTTCGTCAAAACTACACTTGCAAATGTCTGCCAAACTTTACCGGATGCGACTGTGACACCGGTAATTTAAACTTTCAACCAAATAAATTTTGAGTCAATTAATTTTTAAAAAGTAATCGAAAATAATTACAAAACCTCCATAATTCAACTGCTTGTTGTTTTATATTTTTTTTTGCAAACGAAACAGTCGAATAGCACAAAGTGCACACTTTATACTAACACCACACTTAGCGTGATCAGAGTCGGAATGCAGACATACTGCCACCTTATTCACCCACACTAGGCTGTTACGATACGATACGATACGAAATACAACTTGCACTTGAAAACTGAATGCTTTTAGTTTAATTTAAACTAAAAGGAACTGTAATGTTTAAATATAAATGACAGATAGTGAAATACAAGTCCATGCAGTGGTTCATTGTTGGACTTTGGAACTGAACCTGCTTTTTGTTGTTATTGTTTTTTGTTGTTTTGGAATTGTCGTCGTTGTCGTTGTTGTCTTTGTCGTCGTTGCTATGTTTAATCACGTCGTTGTTTCACAGAGTTGAAGTGCGTTCCTGATCCGTGTCAGAATGGCGGAACGTGTCAGGAAGATTTTGCTAATAATACTCACTCGTGCATCTGTCCTAGCAAATTCACAGGAATAAACTGTGAAAATGGTAAGTTTTCAATACGACCACCCTGCTTCAGTTTATTTCACAACCTACTTTTGTCAGTTGCCTATCTTTAACTGCAGTGTCTGGAGTGTTATAATTACTCATAATCTCACTTCAGTTAAACGTGACGATTGAAACGTGGCTCCGGCCTGCGTACAGCTCTCGATTGTGAGTCAGAACTTTCTTTCTTGTTCGGTCATATGTAGCTAGCTGTACGTACTACTGATTGCAATTCCGGATTGAATTTTTGAATTCTTAATTCCCGGATCTAGAATTGGAAAATTTCTAATCCCGGGATCCTGGAATCGCATTTCGAGATTAGGTTTATAGACTAGTCATTTTTTTCGTATTTTGTATAGACTTTTTATGCATAGGATGTAGTAGGCTTGTACGAAAAGTGTATCCGAGTAACAAGGAACGACTGTGATTGTCAAAAACAGCATACAGCGCACACTCAAGGAGTAGAACTCTAGCGGGCATGAAATATTTTGTTACCTAGACAGTTACAATTGCCATTTGTATCATTCAGCCTTGAAAAAAGTGTTATTTCAACAATTTTTTTGGTAATCCCGAAATTCCAGAATGAGAACGCTGCGAATTTTGGGATTCAGAATTGGTGAAAACATCCAGGTACCTGGAATTGCAAACATTATTACGTATAATAACTAATAAACATAGTGGAAGATTTTGTCTTAGTGAAATACTGCTGGTTATGGATAGTTGTCATGATACCCATTAATCGCTTTTATAAAGCTGTGAATAAGACGTTAGGACGCAGTTTCGTAAGCAGGACAGTAAAGCTAACACACCACCAAAATACCTTTCCACCTCTTGGATTGGTGGCGTGGTGTAGTGGTAACGCGTTGTGCCCGATTAACAAAGTTGCTCTATGCTGGGCTGGGTTAGTAACTTCGATGAGTGACTGTCTGCGGGCAGGTAAACCATCTCGACATGTAACCGGCAGGTTAAGGCAGGGCGCATTCACCTGTGTTGGGTGGCAAACACTTTGTGATCTCATATGGCAGGTGAAGCTTTGTAGCTTTGAGATGAGTTTTCTATAAAGATATATACACCACCTTTCAACCCCTTGCCCCGTTCGCTTTATGTGCATAAAAGTAGTGTGTGGATCATCTTACCATAATGTAAAGTTACTGGTTGTAGTGTTTACAGTGTAGCAGTGTACATCTGAACTGTCTCAGTAACCCGTGCCTGTCAGTGGCAGGGGGAGGGTGTTCTTGGAAAGGAACAGCAAGCTCCCTTCCCCTTGTACCTCTCTGGTGACGCCCATGTCTTGATCAGGGTTCCTTGTCTGTGTAAAGTCGGTTGAGTTGCGCCGTAGCTGTGAACTCGAATTGCCGACTCAACTCAACTCATCTCAGTTGAGCTCATCCCAACTCCGCTGCTGAGCCAGCAAACGGCGGCGTGACGTCATAATGCTGATGACGTCATCCACGTCATTATTGTCACGCACGATTAAGCTGAATTGCGTCGTAGGTGTGAATTGGTCATGCAGAGAAGTACTGTAGTTGAATTGATGGCTGTGTTTACACTGCAGAGCTGAAATGTCTGAGTAGCCCGTGTCTGAACGGGGGAACATGCGTGGAAACGTTCGGTGCCGGCGGTGTGGAGTTCCAATGCACCTGTCCGCAGTTCTACATCGGCGACCGCTGCGAAACCAGTGCGTTCTGTTCTGTTCACACTCACTCATTTTTTTATTCATTCGGAGTTTAATGAAGAAAGAGGCGAAATGCTGTTACACAATGGAACAAATTAGCAGTCTGTGAGACGAATAAAAAAAAATAGTCCATGCTAATACAATTTGTCAGCATAGAGCATTCTCGTGAAATTTTTTACACGCAGCGCGTCTTAGCCATCGCAATTCTGTCCGTCTGTCTGTCCGTCCGTCTGTCACACGGGTGGATCAGTCAAAATCGGTGCAAGCTAGAATCAGCAAATCTTTACCGTCGGCTGCCTGGAAGACTCTAATTTCAGGAACCGTAAAGCTTTTATATAAATTTGAAGGGGGTCACCTTGAACGAAAGCGCTAAATGAGAGGTGTGCAAAATTTGCGATTTTTAGCCAATAAGTTACTGTATAACAGAAACGGTGCGAGATAGGGCCCAGGTTACTGTTAGTCACTAATAGGAAGTCGTACACTGGCTCTCAATTTCCACCGAATTCAATGATTTTGGATGATTTTGAACGCCAAAATAGGGGTTTTATATAGATTTTTTGGCGATTTCGGACTGTGACACAAGTCTATATCATTCACAAGGTAGCGCCACGCAACTATTGTTATGCGATCCAGATAGAGAATTTGGTATTTGTATATTAACTTAGCGGGAACACCCCAATTTTTAGCTAAACTACTGAACCAATACTGCTATAAGCTTTCGCGCGTCTCGTGAGCATTAGCTCGAATTTCTTGTTGTCATTGGTGACAGGAAGTTGGAAGTTGTGACTTTGGTCGCGAAGACTGTAGTGCTGCTCGCGTTCAGGAGGAAGGAGCGGATGTAGCAGGTGCTGACTGTTGCCGGTAATCTGTGGAAAAACTCGGTTGTCGGCATCGTCTCAGATACTGGCGAAGGTCACTGAACTGAACTGAACGCGCTAAAAGTTCAGCAACCTTCGCCAGTATCTGTGAAGATGCCGACAACCGAGTTTTGCCAATTTTCATACAGATGCTTCCAAGCAGTGTTGCAAAAACACGTCACACTACAATGTGTACACTCGTCAGTTTGTACGCGTGTGTGTACAGAGGTATTTTTCTGTACCCCCAATGACCCGTGTACACCTGGCGGACAGTGTTTGGAGTCAAGTCGTAGCTGCGAGTGTTGTCCTGCCTACTCGGGTGTACACTGCAAGACCAGCGTTTCATTCGGACCTATCGATGACGTTGAGCTGTGCGACTCCTCGCTAACGACATGCTACTACACCCGTGGGGAGGTAAGTCCAGTAAAAGGTTACAAGTTAGCGGGGATGTCATAGGCCTAGCTCTTGATGTAAACCCATTACAGAGCTACGGAGCGTCACCTTCCATATGGGATCACACAATCTTGCTTGACACCCGACACTGGTGAACGCATCCCCCATATAACTTCAGCCGGATAGGCCAGTAATCGGTTTATCTATGCCAGATCGACGGAAGTCTGATTTGACCTAGGTGGCTGGTTATACACCAAGATGTTTTACCTGCGCACAAGCAGTCACCTGTTCAAGTACTAACCCGGCCGATACTTACTATACAGTTTTCCTTTGATGCAAGGTATTTTTCAGCTGTTGCTAGGGTGGGCCGACCGTAATGCATATATTTGAAGGTCAGCATCCAAATTCAAATGGCGGAAAAGAAGCAATTTTTCACAGTGACTGCAGTCCCATATACGGCGTTACACGCTATGGTGACGCTGCTATATCAAACGCTACAATCGACGCTAGGATACGATATGGTAATTCGGTGCATGTGACTGATGGCTGCTGGCAGCTACGTGCATTTAAAAATGTGGTCAAACAGCTGCAGATAATGAGTGACATGGTTGTTTTTGACGGTTTGTAGGAACTCGTCATCGCCCTATCCAACAGCACTTACCGTTGTTGACTTATGCTATGTACGGTTTAGCCACAATGCAAACGTTATGCACGACGACAGATAGACAGAGAGACGTCGTAGCAGTCGGCTAAAAGCTATAAAATGAAGGTTTTACTTTAATGAGTTGCTAGGTGTAGGTTATATAACGTGCTGTATGCATGGATTTTGACACGGACTGACCGACTGTCAAGGCAAAATACATTTCTTCCGGCAGTCTGCTCATATTGCTAAACGAAATGTTTCACCAGTCATTGCTACCTACGACGCAACTCAACTCAACTCAACTGTCGTGACTGTGGGCGACAATGCAATGACGTCATTAGCATTGTGACGTCACGCTGCGGTGCACAGACCACGCGATGTCCGCTGGCCTGGCTGAGCAGTTGAGTTGAGTTGAGCTGAGTCGCGTCGTAAGGCGAGCAGTTCGATAATCCAAAGGTATGATAGTCTGAAAGTTTTAAGGTTCTTTTCTATACACTTCTACAGACGTTGACTCAATCTCTGCGTTCCCTTCCAACTAAGAGTAGGGTTAGGGTCAGGGTTGGAGTTTGCGAAAATGCATGCTGCAGTTTACATCATTCTCAGGTGTGAATCGGTCATAACTGGATGCTTGTAGTTGATGACGTGGACAGATGCGGATGCATTCTGTCGGGCCAACAGATCGCGGACGCTGCCCGTAGCGCTCAACGCGTCATTGGCAACACTTCACCAGTCGTTGCTTTGGAGACTGCCCCAGGATCTGCACTTGTGTCCATCATGGCTTGGTCTGCACTCCAGCGACATCAGTAGCAGCGACTGGCGCTGGATGCTGCCCACCTATGATGGTACTGGAAACACCGGGTTTTAAAAAAATTGGAGGTTTTAGATTTGTTGGTTTTTTTAAGTGTTTAAAAAGTCTTTTTTAGGTTTTTTCTGCTTTCGTGTTTAATGAGCATCGTACACACAGTTACAACTGAAGAAAAACATGTTATACTCCTGTTTTGACTGAACGACAATGACGCGATTGACGTCTCAAGTCATATTGAAATATGAAATACAATACGACGTGTAATAAATTTCACAAGCAAACGAAATAATTTTTAAAAACTTAAAATTGGATTTCTGCGGGTTTGCTGGATCAATTTTCCAGCCGGGATAATAATACCCCATTCTGAACGTTTCTGTTAAGATTTCTAATTAGATACGGTGTGACTCGGATCATTTCTTTCCACTGACGTTTTGTTGAAAACTGATTTTTTACAAGTACATTCTGCGTTAAAAGCTATGCCAGATCACACGGTATGCACACCAGCTTCGTCGACTGGCAATCGATTGTCGAAAGCAGTTGCATGTTCTGGCCGAGCGGGCACTCTACTTCTCGAATTTGTCGCCTGCTATATTGACGAATCTTTGTCTGCTCTACTGGAAAAGTCGGGGAGGAACTTTATATGCTCTAAAAAAATTCACTTTGAAAAATGTACTTTTACTGATTGATTGAATGGTTGGTTGAAAGTAGTGCTGTCAAGGTGTTAATTTTTTATCGGTGTTAGTGCATGCGTTATTTTTTACACGTTAATTGGCTATTGCTGACGTTGTATGCGTCTAATACATTCAAAGGGTGACTGGAATGACGACCGACGAACTCGTGGCTGTGTCGTCGAACCGTGACAGTAGTGACGGAACTGTTCCGTCACAGCAACCGAACAATTTTTCTCAAAATTACTTGAATATTTTTGATTGTCAGCTAAACTGCAATTTAATAGAATATTGAAACTTGTGCTTCACAGAATGTAGTAAATGTACGTATATGTGTTAATTTTTAACACGTTGAGTTAATGCGTCAATTCGACAGCACTTTTAGTAAACAGTCGGTCATCATGTGTACAATGTAGATGTGCCGTCGCTAGCGGCTGACAGTGGGGACAAGTTTGCCAGTGCTGTGTGTTTGGATGCTGCTAAACAGTCGGTCGCAGTCTACGCCAAGGCATGGACCGAGTCATCCTGCTACGTCTGTCAACACCCGCTCACCATAGGTCTGTCTGTTCACCAAACTTCAGTTCACCACTTGCACTGCTTACAATTTAGACACTACAAAAGTCAAACTCAAAGTCGAATTGGCTAAAATCCATTCGACTTTGGCAGGTTTTTTTGACCAAAATCAGTTGTCTTAAGTAGATGGCTTTGACTTCTGAGAATCAATTGACTTTGACTTTGACTTTGACTTAAATCAAATGTTGCTGAATTCCACCGCAACCGACCTTTGTTGCCTTAACAACGAAATTTGAAACAATTAGGCTATAACTAGCAGATGTACTAGATATTTCCAAGATCCTTGCACCTAACAGGAGCGAATAAATAAAAGCATTGGTTACAGTGGCGTAGAGGAAAGCAGGGAGCTTAGCCCTTCAATGGCCGGGTACATTTTTTTGCTGAAAACAGATATTAGGCACTTCCAATTTTCACGATGTGTCCTCAAGATCTCCAGACAAGACATGAGCACACGTTTAAACTGCACTTAAATTGGCTCTGAGTTAATTCTCGCGAGAATAATACAAATTGTTGCCATCAGATATCATATTTAATGCTAAAATGCACCAAATTCGATTTTGGCTGCTGCTTTGCCCCAGAGTCCGCCGTAGGAGTATATAGCACTCTCCGGACCTGTGGCTGTGGAAGTAGATGAACAAAATTCATCTACTTCTAAGGGGAAGGAGGCGAAGGAAAGGGTGAGGAAAACGGAAGGAAGGTGGAAAAGGGTTAAGCAGGCAAAGGAGAGAAGGGACGGAAATTGAGGGGAAAAAGTGAAAAGCAGGGGAGGCTTCCAATTCTTATTTTTGGCTACGGCACTAATTGGTTGTGCGTGATTTGTGGAACAACAAGCTGCTGTACAGCACTTTGCATGTACTCAGACGTTGTATCGTGCATCCTGTGAGCAGTAGTTTAGACCTTTTGTCTCATACACAGTCTGCGTGCATTAACGCACAATTGATGCATACGGAACAGTGTTGTGAAACGCCATGTTGTAGCTGAAATATCAGCAGACGAAGCCCGTTTATGAATGAACGAATGATGTGTTGACATTAATAGAAAGTTAAAATTTCTCTGACGATGAAAACTTTTTGGAAGACTCTGGTACATATTTGTTCCAATTTGTGCATCTGTACGTGGCACATTGTGTTGGCGTGTTTTAGCTAGGCGCCTATATAGCTAAAAACATGTCAACACATATATTAAAATATTAATATTAAAACAATTAAGCTGAGAGCCACAGACTGCGTCAGCTGACCGAGTTTACCTGAAATCGCTACCGGATAATATAATATAATATAATATATTAATATAATATTTAACCTGTGCTGTTTGGCAGGTCTTAGTGTTCGACATTTTGATAGTCCGAAAGTTTTATGGGTTTTTTGTATACACTTCTACGGACGTTGACTCAATGTCACATTCCCTCTTTACTAAGAATAGATTGTGGCTCAGTAGTCTAACGGCAATGTGTCGGACTTGTAATCCTGAGGTAACTCAGAGGCGCAGGTTCGACTCCGCACCGGGACACTGCCGGGTAACGACCTTAGGCAAGTTGTTTACACACATGTGCCTCTGTCACCAAGCAGTTGAATTTGGTACCGGCTTCACTGCTGGGACGTAAACAGGCACACCGTGCAATACACTGGCCCCGTATCCGTGGTCTCGCAGTGTAAAAACTGGTGTCTGGTTGAGGGCCTTAAGAAACGGAGATCAGTGCCGCCCTATGGGCCGTAAGGCTCGGGAAGAACTTTACGTTTTTTTAAGAATAGAGACTTTAGGGTTAGGGTTATTGTGAGAATTAGAGTTAGTTATAATGCATGTTGCAGTATTCGGACTATCGAATTTCTGCAATATAGACACGCAGTCGTGTTAGGTGTGATTTGTTGCAGCTGACTACTGCGTATCTGATCACTTTGAGTCATCATATGCTGCGTTTGTATGCAATGTCTCGTGCTATGTTTTCTACACGGACACTGCGAACAACGGTCTGCTGTGGTTCGACGTTGTCAACAGGTCATATACCAATCTACTAGAGCCATGAGTCAACTAAGCAGTTGTTAACTATTAAGTTTAAGTACTTTCAGAACTGCAGCTGCTCGGTAATTGAAAATACTTTTGTCATCGATTAATGTTCAAAAGTCGATCGAAATTACTCGATTGATTTTGATTACTTTTTGTAGTCGTTAAAGACCACAAACACTGCAGAATTCAACTACTGGTTGTTGTTATTTTTCGCAAACTGGAGGAAAATTGAAAAGTACAAAATGGAGACTGTTAAACTATTACCATGCGATGCAAGTAAAAATTTTGATGATGCGTCTATACGCAACATACAATTACATTACAAACGTTGATCGTCGGTCATTTTAGGCTGTCAAAAAGGCTAAATTTGTAATCAAATATTGATTGATTCTTGGATGATAGAAACACAACCGACAACACGGGCGCAGATCACCACAGATTAGCTGAGACGGCAGATATTGTTATAGTTTTCAAACTTCACATCAATATATGGCACCGTCAATCTGAGGCCGGGGTTAGGGTTAAAGCTTACAAAGTTTAAGTTTACAAACTTAAAACAACATATTCCATCTCAGCTGACAGCTGATCTGTGCTGATCTGTGGTGTTCGTTGTTTGTTGCAGATGTCTGGAGCAGAAGAGCGTTCTAGCGAACTTTGACAGCGCCGCACTGGCCATGGTAAAGCAGCAACATCTGTGTCCATTGACTAACGTTCGCGACAAGTGCGTCTGGATTGGTCTTTTCAAGCCATGGCTCAGCTGGATCCAGAAAAGTGCATGTCTAACCTAACTGATAATCGGCAAAGATATGGACAATACCAAGTGTGACGTTTTTTTTGAGACACACTGTAGATCGTTAAAATTAAGTGTGTGAAGAAATACAACTTTAAGCTATTTACTCGTGTTATAAAATGTGAGGTAGCAAACTCATAACCAGCGTACGTTAACGTCATCTATTGTCTATATTTATGTAAAAAAAACTGTTCAGTTTATATAGGCAAAGTTCTTTTGACATTGTGCAATGGTGATGTTTGAATTATTAAATTGTGATTTGTGCTGTTTTATATCTACAACCACGATGTCACCCTTACACTGTAGCCTATATAAACTGAACAGTTTTTTACATAAATATTTGCAGTTTTATTGCCGTTGAAAGTAATCTAGAGCTGAATAAAATCGAACAGTAGAATAACCACTACAACTGCTACCAAAATTACTGCTACTCCTATTTCTACTTTGACTATAACTAACCCTTACTTTACTATTACCAAACTCTACTCCTGCCATAACTTACCTTACCCCTATTGCTACCATAACCCTACATCTACACTACCACTATCCTACCCCTATCTCTACTACTACTACTACTACTACTACTGTGACAGAAGACACATTTTTGACAAACGACAATAATAATTTAAATTGACCCAACACTAGCACCCACGTTGTCTGCTGGCGTCGTCATGAATACTATCAACTTCCGCTAAATTTGGCGACACAAAATTCGTCCATTTTGTCTTCAAACTCTACTTTTCGCCACTATTTTATTTATTTTATGGTGAGTAAAGTAAATTTAAAATTGGTTTTATCTTGGAATATGGGCTAATTCGCAGCCTGTGACGAATATAAGCATGAATGCCGGATATTTGATGTTGCAAAAAGATTCTGACTTCAGCAATTTGAACTGTGCTGAGTATTGTGGTCAGCTAGTATGTGGGTTTGTTTGCTGTGTGCAGACGGCAGTGGGGTGCCTATGACGTACAACCATGTCCGACAGAACGCCAGTGCCGCCACGAACGGTCTGCCTAATTACCCGCCACAGCAACCGACACCCGGCAGCAGTGTTGCTGGTGTGACCGCCTCGTACAAGACACAGTGGGACTTTGCTCCTGTAGACGCCAGCACTAAACGTCTTGTCGTCTGCGCCGGTTTGCCACTTACGAACGCCATCCAACAAGTTTTCAGCTTCAGCGTATTAGACAACAATATTTTCCACCATTATACATCATTAAAACGTACATTCTTCAACGACTCATATGACGTCAAAAAACACAAAATCAGATGCCACGTGGTCCACTTTCACAAATGCAGCTACTGACTGGAAAATTGTCATGCAACAGCGAGCCTGGTTTTATGCTGGTAGCCTTCGAGTTTAAAATTGTTTCTGTTTAACGCTCTGTGACGTCATAAATTACAATGACGTCATATGCGTAGCAGACTTTTAAGAGTCACTAAAGAATATACGTTTCACTGATGTATAGGTTGTAGAAAATATTGCTGTCTAGTATGTCGAGGTCAGAAACTTTTGGAATGGCCCTCGTATATCAATTACCTCAAGGAGTGTGTCGACTGCAAATGCCAGATATGAAATTGCAGGACAACAAAGAGGGTTGCAGAAACCGATTTTTCCAAGAAAAAATTTAACCCAGTAGGTTTTTTTTGAGGGGGGGTTGGGGAGGAGGTGAGTTATTGTGTTTTAAGTTTTATTTATTTATTTATTTCAATGACAGAGCACACATTATAGTATAACATCACATCTAGGCAACAAGACACATTTGAATGAACAGTTGTCCAGCTAATACATTGCGCCCTGATTCTCTTCTGAGATTTTGGCGCTATATAAATTGGTACTTACTTACTTACGTACTTACATTGAGGTTTCTTAGATTAAGGCGGTTTTTGCACAAAAGCTAACCTGATAGGTTCTGGGATTTTTATGGTTTTCACTTGCTTGATTTATATGACTTTGTTTGCTCCCGACAGAATAGATCAAAAGAGTATGCTAATAATTGCAAATCCACGAAGAGTCTGCCGAGTTATCCGGCGTGTCTGTATGTACTGGATACGGCACTGTTGCACTGAGAAAGTAAATATGCAGTACGAGTTTATAAATTTATACCACTCCAGACTGCAGTAGGACCGATTGGGCTTTTGAACCTGTAGAGGCGAAGACTAAACATTTTGTCATCTGCACTGGTATGAAACTTATATCACCCCAGACAGTGTGGTGTAGATAAGATGCAGAGTGCCTAGCTATCCAATGGAAATTTGAAAGTTTCACTTCCAAAAAATGTTTATAAAGATACCGATTTTGATGTCCAAAAATACTCTAAAATTCAGGAGCAACAATTTTTTTTCTGTTATCACCGTCAGAGCCCAGTTAAAAAAGGAAGAGAGGGGATGAAGGGAAGAAAAGGAAAGAGGAAAGTGGGTAGTGAAAGAGATGAAAAGAAAAAGGAGCGTAGGGAAAGGCACAGCAAGGGAGAAGAGGGAAAAGAAAGGCAGGGGGTGGGAGGCCCCGAAATTTACATTTCTGGCTACGTCACTACACCCCAAATTTATCGTCGGAAAATTTACCTCTGAAAATACTGAATTTAGGAGTGAAGATTTTTTTGGCTTCCATTTTGTCTGTCTCTCTGTGTCTCCGTTTCTGTCTCTGTGTGTACATCTAGATGTGTTTCTAGGCGTACGTGTGGTGGTATGTCTGCTTGCTGTACTATGTGTTTGAAGGCATAGACCCATGTGGCAGTAGTCCATGCCTCAACAATGCAACTTGTGACGTGGAGCCCACTATTGGTTCATTCGTCTGCAACTGCACCGCTAATTTCACCGGTCGCTACTGCCAGTACAGTACGTATATCTACCTTCAGCACCGTCGTCTAGACTTTATTCAGTTCTTCTATTTCTCACTAAAATATAATATAAAAAAAGCTATCTAGATTTTAGCCTGAGAAAATAATTGGTCGGAAAAGTTTTTGGTCTAATACAAAAAATTTGGGGTTCAAACCTCTTATTTTGGAGATGTATGAGCAAGATTGAATTCCCGACGACCCAAATATATTTTTTCAGTTAGACATTTGGAGCTGTGCTGTCTATCGGAAAATTGCAACTGGAAAGCCCAAGACGCTCAGGACGCAGGTGTGTAGGTTTGAAACTGTGCTTTTATGTATAAGGTTACATTGGAAGATTATTGGCGGTTATAAATAAAAAGTGTGCATGGTGCTTGGTTCATCAAAACTTGTTAATTAATTTTTAGATGTGTAGTGTGAATCATGTAGTAAAGTTGCTGATTGTTAAACACGGTTATGCCTGCTTGCCTCATTTTTGTGCAACTGAAGTTAATGGTTTTTTTTTAACATAGATTTTGCTTTCTTTTTATCGCTTTTTGTTTTTAATTGCGTACTTTGTACGGTATTCAATGAAATAATTAAATTAATAAATATAAGGCAATGTGTCGTGTTGACGACATGTGATGATGACAGGAATGCATTGTCTGAGTGAGCCCTGCCAGAATGGTGGCAGCTGTTACGAGGTCTTCGCTGATTTAAGCTATTACTGCTCCTGTAGACGCGGCTTCTACGGCGCCACCTGCGACCAAGGTACTCTGTGTGTGTTTATCTTAGTTACTGATTTATTTATAAAAAATGCGCACATGACAAACGTACATGCATTACTATACGATGAGATTATGTACTAACGACAGTCGTGTGAAAAAAAGTGAAATAAAAAGTTAAACGAAAGACAACAGATATGATGGACTTCATCGTTGGAATGACGGATCGCTTGCTGATGGGCGTGGAGTCCAATTCTGGAGCTGCAGACGCGGAAGCAACTGTCACATGGTCAGGCGCTGAGGTTGCCGCGAGGTTGAGCCCCTTTGCGGACTGCGGTTTTGTGTTCCAGAGCTTCGACTCGTGAGCCTTTGAACTGGGTGACTGCTTCACTGCTCCTTGGCTGCCTTGCTCAGTTCGCATGTGCCAAAGCAGCACGTGTACACTAGCAGCACAACCAAGCAGTACTGACAGGACTACGTTATGTTATTGGTGGGAGATGACGAAGTCTAACATTGAGCAGACCCAGCTAATTAACTCAGGCAGCAACTCGGCAGCAGTTCGCTATACTCCAGTCGCTGCTGTGCTGTCGAAGCGAGTGCATCGCTTCGCATTTTACGTAGAATAAAGAGGGATTTAATCTGAGCTATACAGAGTGTTGAATGTGTCTTGCAGTAGCTTAATCCCCAAACATTC
>Ga0209367_1004018_pt1 | contig 20175 bp, 10 predicted proteins | sample WorMetLIZISLAND2_FD_187412 | JGI IMG/M metagenome (GOLD analysis project Ga0209367, IMG submission 187412) | Marine gutless worms symbiont microbial communities from Max Planck institute for Marine Microbiology, Germany - Olavius geniculatus... ...
GTAGCGAGAGTATTAGGGTGAGGTGGGCAAAATTAATGTAATTTTAATCAAGTTTTTTTTGATAATGCCTGTCAAAAATTATCAAAATCGGTTAATGTTTTACGGAGTTATTAAAAAACAGTGGCACTGAGAAGAAGACAAGCGCTGCCGTTAGTAGTGCCTTCTGTCGTTTCTCACGACGTTGCTTAATTACAGAATCCGCGCTGGAATTTTGTCACAGCTGTTATACCGCCGGTCCGATCGTTGTTAACTCTTAAACTGGTTTCTGTCTGATAACTAAAAGAAACAAAGATTAGCGCCGCTTTATGAGCATATGCATCGTGGAAGACTTTACCCTTTTTGCTTTTAGAATTGTACATGCTTTTGGAGTTAATTCGTTACTTCAAAACTGCCAAATGGCCAACTGTGTGTGGCCACGGAGAAGCATCGACGAAGTAAGTAATAAAACATTATTATCTGCACACGACCATCGCGTGTGGTAATTAATAGTACACCAGCGTCGCTTGTCAGTCGGTCTATCTGTTCACAATGCAGGCGACGCGAGTGTCTGACCAGCAAAGGTTAATGAATTGGGATTCTCAGCCGGTGCTGCTCTGCTTTCTGTTTCTTTGGCCGCTCTCCTTTCGCGTTTTGTTCAGTTGCAGAATGAGCCCAGCATTCAAGATAGTAAGATTTACGGCTGCATTGGACGATGCATGTAAATCAAGGCCGTGGTGCTGAAAGGAACGTAGCACTTTTAATATATGACGCACATGAACATTTAAGTCAACTCAATGGGCGGCGAAACACATAATACTTTAAATTTATTTTGGTGTTCATCAACGCGCTGTTTCTCCTTTGACCGTAATACTTTAAAATTATTTACTAGCTAGCTAGCTAACTAACTAATTAAATACTTAATTTATTTACTCATTAACTTAAATTTTGTTGGCTCAGCACTTTCATTAGTCGTCGGTAGTAGGCTATCAGACGTGGCATGCATGCCTCTTCGTAGTGCAGAAGAGGCAAAGGAGAAGAGTGAAAGAGGTCAAAGTTTTATCCAGATTTTCACTGATACGAGAGACGAGGCCGACAAACGGCCGGAAGAAACGCTATATAAGATTAATTCACTGATTAATTGATTGATCGGTCGATCGATCGTATGCTGAATGACAGCTCTACACAGTTCACTGCAAACTGAACCGACTTCTAGTTAACCTTCTCCATCCACAGATCTGTTTGACTTAATGTTATGGCGTTAACACAAACAGAAAAAAATTACGCATTAATCGGCGACATTTGATAATCTCAAGTCGACACTAATATTAATTAGCAGGGCATTAATATATTAGTTAATATTAATTTATAACAATTAATATTTTACACATGTCTTCCTAATCTCAGCATGGCTATATTTAACCGTAGATGAATGCAATAAGACTAATGTCTCGACCACCGACAGAAAAAAATGCCGAATTAAGTTATATGCGCAACAGCAAAGGTTTTTTTAACTGAATCGCCTGGCATGATGTTGTAATCGATAGAAGAGACGGCTGTTAATGGAACCGACGTAAGTGCTATCTTAATTGGGTACAGCTGCCGCTGGCTTAAAGCGCGATTAAAATATTCGGCTCACATCCTTCTGCTTCTTCCTACGAAGGCGCATTGGAAGAAATATCATGCAAATGAATGAGTGGAGTGACAAATTCGGCACTGGTGTGCACAGTGTATTAATAGAGACCTTATGGCGTTGACGCGTTTCAAAGACATCGATAAATTAATTACGCACTAAAACTAGTCAAGAAAAGAAAAAAAATATACACCAATAATAATGTATAATAATTAATTAGTTAATTAATTAAAACAAAAGTAGTACACATTTAAATTGATGACAAATGTATTGGCAAGTCACTACAGCCTACTCGCTGCACGTATAAGTTCGGCCTTGAAATGATGAAGAACGAAGCAAGCGATTTGTGTCGTTCGTCAATCTTGCAAGAATGCCGCCCAGGCAGGCAGGCAAGCAGGCTGTGTTTTAATTTCATCTCCGTGGTCAGACGCTTGATAGCAGAAGCGCTCTCTGAACGTTTGCTTATAATTTATACACACATCGTCAGCGTCGTTGTCGTCGTCGGCGTCGCAGCCGTAGAATTGAGTAACGGCGCATCTCTGCATATCAGAACGGCAATATGACGCTGACGCTGTACGTGTTTCTTCGACGTCTATGCTGTAAGTGACGCTAGAACATCATATCGCTGGTGCACGTGTATACGCGGTGGCTGATTCGCAAAACTGGAATGCTATTTCTTTAAATATCTTTATTTCAAGGCCTACTATCTCTCACCGCAGTGCCTGCAGCATTATAGCCGCCTGTAATCTCACCAAAGTTAAGCGTGACGACTGAAACATGTTTCTCGTCTTTTTATCACGTTTCATGCAAAACACGCCGTCGATTACAGTCACGAAATAAGCATGTTTCGTCACGGTTTAAAGTGAATTATACCTTGCTACACTCGCATGATACACATCAAACCATGACGAAAAGTACGAGTATCTACGTTTACTCATCATCGATCAGTTTTTTTCAAACGTCATCTGAAAACATTTTCGTTCGCTGCTATTTGTCAATCCACGCAATGCAGTGACTGGTGACCGACATGAGCGATCTGATAACGAGTATGTTCACGCAGTGATCAGAGATAGCTCTGTATTAGGATTAGGGTTAGCATTACAAAGTTACAAACCCTGATCTAGCGACATCGCTTGGCGCCATCTTAAAATCATCGCGCATATTCGATGATAGCGCGCAGCACGACGTATAAACGTAAAAATTGATTGCAATGTTCCACAACAGCCAAAGGCAGCAGTCAGCTGCCCATAAACGTTAGTTAGTTTCTTTCAGCAGTGTTTATCAGTTACGTTATTCGACTTTATTCACAGATGCCGTAACTATATACCATGGTCACTGCTACCTCGCTAGTCCATCACGTGTATTGTAGCATCACACAATATAGCAAAAGTAGTCGTAATATTTCCAATCTACAGGCCGCAGCGACGCTCAAGACCAGGAAAACAACCCCCTCCCCGCCGACTCCGTGTCTGGACGATATGGGAGGTAATAACAACTAACGTCGGTTGCCATGTCCAAGCTTTGATTTAACGTCTCCTGTTGGATTGAGCGACGCACATCGCTTGTATCTGATTAACCGTTGCCGTTAGTGGTCCCCCGAGAAAATGAACTGCGCCGGAGGACATTGGAAACGCAGACCGATTCCTCTGCATGTTTGTTGCGTCACTGCAGACTAGACTAGTTTCATCACGATCCACAAAACGTACGTCACTGTCTCGGGAAAAACCGGCAGGAAAAAAACGGAACATATCGATTTTATCTGCTGTTGCCGTATTTTCAGTTTTCCATGCAAGTTTGTGTGATGCCTGAGATTACAATTGTTAGGCGCTTTTTCGCCATCAAGATTCAGTAGAGTTGTTACGAAAATGAAGCGAATATTTATTGAACATTGCCTCAATAGAAAGACGGATGTCGCTAACTCGGAAGGCTACGTACGCCGTGACTCAAAAATACGCGCAAAGAGTTTGTTTTTTTTGCAAAATAGACCTACACTGTGTCTCAGAAAGAAACGCGATCCTTCTTATGTGTGTGATATAGAGCAAAACGCGTAAAAAGTTCGGAAAATCGTTACTGGTTGCTGCATTGTAACATTTTTTGTTGAGTGTGGTAAACTAGAAAAAAAAATTTTAAATCTGGCCAGGAGCCTGCGCGAACATTTTTACGACTCGCAGTGTATACGATATTTATGCGCGCTGGACCTGGCGTTAGCATCAGTTATTCGGAGTTGAATTATTCATTGAAAAGTCAACGATTTTCTCGACGGGGCATCAGCGATGAAGGACCGGCGAGTTGACCTTTGCTCCTATGAGCGCTCGGTTGACAGGAAACGTGTTTTACAGCAGCTGAAGCCGCCATGGTCACGGCCATCCCATGCGCACTTTGCCACGCCGCAGCCTATTTGCAAGATTCGACCATTCTTATCACACGTCCAGCCCGCCAACGACAACCAACGAGGATGTCACTAAACATGACAGACCCAATCAAATCCGTAGCATCATTCTCGGTGCATTATATATTTTCAGTATGGACACCGAGTATAACTCAACACACCGACACCAATACCAGTAATAACAACATAACTAGCAACGATTAAAAATCCCAAATCTCCGCTGAGAATCGTACTGTCATCTGGCAAGTACAATTAAACGACGTAATTAATACACCTGCTCTATTTTAAAAATAAAATAATGATTCAAAATCCAAAAAATCAATCAATAACAAAATATCAATAACAAAATCTATTAATTATTCCCTGAGCATTTAAGCTGATCACTATCGATTGACCAAAACATAATTTTCTTCGACGCTTCGGCGGCCATAACAAAAGTAACCAGAATGCTATCTACTTTGACGTACCGGGTAATCATGCCGTAGCGATTTCGCCATAAATTTTAAAACATTAATTTGCAAATGAAAAATAAGAAACATGTTTTTATTCATTTTTATAAAAAAAATTTTAAAACATGCATAAAAACATAAAACTACAGTATTTATTCAAGTCAATACGAATTAAGTAAAGTCAATAATACTCAAAACACTCCCTTTGTCTGGGAAATGAACGCTAAACGCAATATGCCCATGAGAAAAGCTTCATTTTGTACGTTCAAGTTTCAACAACAACAAAAACCACGACATTATAAAAGCACAAAAACATTTTTTAAAATTTTGAACATAAAAACCTGTTTTTCAAACTTTTATAAAAAACACAAAAAACGTTTTACATCTATCTATGACTTCCGCAGTTCATCCCGTTTATCTATGAATGTAAAACATCTAACAAATCCAATCGACTTTGGCCGTCATAACGCCTGAAGGCAGTTTGTCCATCCTCAGTATGGTCATTGTATTATCACGCCGCCCAAAAGCTGATAGTCATTTATCGTTCCGCTGAGACTTAAAGGCGCATTTCATCGACATATAGTTGCTTACTGGAAGATGGTCGAAACGTTTACTTCTAATCGATTGCACGCAACGAAAGTTTTCTAATAAAAAAAAATTATTTCCAGTAATGCGTTTTGTCTTTTCGATAGCGTTTAGTGCTATTGCAAATACATGCTTATCTTTTGTTCTACTTTTACAGGTAAGTCTACTGCACTGATTTCTAACTACTCACCGACACCTGTGTGTAAAGCATTTCCGCAGAGGACATACAGATATTATAGATATGTTCACATTTCTCATGCATGGTTTCGTATTAGCGGTCTTTGTTTGGTCAAGCCAAGACAGCTAAATATAAGTAACTTTTTTGGCGAAGGTTGAAAAGGTAAGAAAACTATTTTGTTTTCTTTTCAAAAATTTTGGAGTTTTAAAAAAAAAATTATATTTATAGTTTGCTTTGTTGCAAGTTTGTTACTAGTAATTGGCTCTCAAACTTTTGTTACTTCCGTGGTATTCGAACACTCTTTTCATGCGGATGAATTGCATTATTTCAATCGCAGACAGATGAATTTAGTAGATAGTAGATATCTATCTATCTTATCTAAAATAGCCAATGGTTCGTTTAAAACATGTGACCAAATAAAGTTACGGAAATCGCTGTTGGCGAAAGTTGCGTTGCCGAAATGAACAGTAGCGCTTAGAAGCAAATGAATCTATGGTTTCGGACGCAGAGTCGTTCAATGGTACCCCATAGTTATTAGACGTACATTAACAATTCTCTTGGGATTGTTTTGTTTATATTCTTCTGCCGACGGTAGATCTCCAACTGTCCCTGGTACACGCACGATCGCGCGCCGTACGTCAGCGCAGTTACTGTTCACTGTGTTCTGAAGTAGAAATTACTACTCCGTGATAGCGCTACACGCAGCACTGTACAGACGACCGTACGACCGCAGTCGAGAAACTGCGTCATTCGAAGAGCCCCATTCGCTCTCATTTGTAAGAGTTGTGCTGGCTACACGACGCTAGGCTGCGAGAATTGCTTTAGAAAGGGAGCTGAATGAAACTGGTGAAAGATGTTTATGAAGAGAATTCTCGCTCCGTTCTCCGGGTAGACTACATAGCCGTGCCGAGAGCTACACACTGTTACCGTTGCCTCGGTTAATTCAGCCTATCATTCTCCAGCGATAGCAAATCACAAAAAAAACTTTTCTCTAAAATTTTGCTAGCATGCTTACAAAGCAGCAAAATAAGTAGACAAAAGAGTAAGGAGAGAAGGAATACGTTCCCGATATCCTCTGTTAATTACTGATATGGATCTATGACATTGAGGTCTGAAACAAATAAATTGATTGATTGATTGATTGATTGATTGATAGTGCTTAAGCTAGCTTGTATAAATAATTGGATTTCGAAACATAGATTTTTAGTGTTTGTTCAAAAACATGAAAAACTCAAATGGCTCATGTTAGATCTTAAGTTTCATTTTTTTGCCGGGATAATCTTATAAAGGTAGCGAGGCTTATCCGATCTCAAATTTAATTGTGATTTGTGGCTGGCGTTTACGTGACGTTCTTCGTTCATTGGTTTCAATAACGCTGCAATCGGCACCCAGCTATACAAAACGAGATGGTAACGAGAAAGTTTATGCAATTTTTCATGTAGGCCTATTTTTATTTCGTAATTTTGCAGCCGGTCGCTGCTATCTGCATGTTAAAACCCAAAACGTACAAAACCACCAAAACCTGAAAAAATCTAAAAGTTGACAACTCTAGGATTAATAGTTTAGTATATTTAGTATCGAGCTTAATCTGTCAATTAATTAGCTCGAGAGCACGAAGTTGCCGTTTCTCTTTTCTCACTCCATCATCTGCGAACATCGCAAAGTCATTAAAGCCTCGGTTCACGGTTGGGTGAACATGTCGACTATCTTGTGTCCATGTCTCGGTCATTTCAGCTGCTTCACGCTATTCACATTACACTCAGCTTGCACTGGCACTGTTTGAATCACAATTATTTTCGGCTGCAGTCGTGCGTCATCAAGCCAACGACGGTGTAGTCTATGCGATTTGAGCGTAGTTTAAGTATGATATCGCACCGTCTGGTGTGGTATAAGCTCCTACTGCGTACTTGCTTATCCACTCAGGCAGTGCCGTATTTAGTAAAAACATCACCCGTTCTGTGATCGCTGTCAAGTTCCGACATCCATGCCCAAACAACAGCCTGTTATACCATCGCAGACGCAGCCACTCAGCTGTCGTGTAGGCCTACGGGGTTTTCTAGCTTTCATCGGTAAAAAATTTTGCTGCATGTTAAAACACGGTCTGCAGTGAGACAAGTGAGTGTTAAAGAAACGTGTACTAATCAGACAGTGGGTTTAACAGTTATTTTACGCTGGCCGACGCAGGGGCGACCACTCCCCGCCCCCCCTCAGCGCCAAAAGGCAAACTTCCTCCCAACTCAGACGCCTACCCCTTTTACCCATCTTTTCCCTTTCTTTCCTTTCCTTCCCTCTTTTGCCCCTTTCATTTTTTTTCTCTTTTCCGTCCATTTCCCACTTTTCTCATCTTTTCCCTCCCTTTTCCTTCCTTTCCTTTCGTCCTTTTTCTTTCTCTTTCCCCCCTTTCCTCTCTTTATTCCTCTAATCCAGGTAAGAGGTCTGAGGAGTGATGTAAGCTCCCCCAGCGGCCGAAATCGTACTTGGTTAATTGTAGCCTTAATATATGACATCTAATGGCAACAATTTTAGTTATTTTTCAAATAATAAACTGACCAAATTTAGTGCAGTTTAAACAACATAGGCAAACAAAGGCGGTGTGGCACTACAAATTTAAAAGAAAGGGCTGCAAGTAATCTGGTAATTAGAGCTGTTATACGCAGAAATGCAAAATTGTCGCATTCTGTGCCAGGCGTTTCTAGGCAATTTGTTACCAAAAAATATTCCCTCAGTTTTCTAAAAAATTTACTTCCCCAACTTTTTCCAGGAGGCATTATTGTCAATGGAGTGGACGCCCCTGGGCCGACGGTCAGTCGTGTAGGGTGCACATTGTTCGTTTGGTCACGCTTGAGTGCAAGACTGGAGTTATCAACCCGTTGTACCACTGCAGACACAGTGCAAGAGATAAACAGTATGAACACGACCGTGAAATAATGCGCCATTACAGTTTTTTTTCTGGGTGAAGTGTTACTCCAGTCCAGTCCAAAAACAGTAACGCCACGCAAAGAACTACGTCGAAACATCTTGCTATGGCACATGACATTATTGTCAGCGCACAGACAAAGAAGGGGCGGGGCGATCGCAAGGCTGCCCTCAAATGTGACATAAAACAGAAACAGAACACAAAACAGACACAATATAATGCGGTTTTATTTCGCCAAACGTGCGGACAGCCTAAAACGCGAGCAAGGCACACAATGCAGTCGTAATACCCGGTAATAGTCCGGCTAGGCGCTGGACGACTGAAAAAGCCGGTTTTAAAGCTTTCCAGGTTACGAACTTGCAGCAGACAATACAGCAATTTCAATTCGCCAAAAGATCCGTAGGTAATAATGTGTATCTGGGCGCCTAAATGTCAACTCGATCCAGCGTGAGACTATTGCATGGAAAAGACGACGTTTATCACACACAAAATAACGTGCGTATTTTCTTTTTTCCGCCATATAGATTATTGTTACTGGTAAGTGCATCGTCAACAGTACGTAGTTAAAACCAAGGACATATGTTTCCAACGTCAGCAAACAGAAAATTTATCGTTAATAATTAGCAGGTATATTCTTAAAATTGTAAAATTTGGATGCACATTTGCAAAGATACTGCGCTTTTATAGCAGTGTTAGCGTGACTAAAACTGATATCAAGATTTTACAAAGCTATGCATTAAAAACATTAAATCGGTATTTAATTTTGCAATATATTTATTTTATCCCCAGTAACAAAGATCACAAAGTTAAAAATAAATACTGGAAAAGCTGGAATGGTTCGGATCTGCGTCGTCGTCAATAAAACCCTGGTTGACCAAAACACAGTAAAAGCGGCGAATAATAATAATATAAATGATGTCAATTACAAGGCCGGTGCAAAATACAGCATATATACGCTGTGTTTCTGCAAATAAATGTTCTGGAGTGTACGTGCGCTAAAATTTTACAATTCGGTGAAAGTCTAAGCGGGCTCTTGCGAAAACACACGGTAGTGTCCGGTTACGTGAAGCAATGTCAATGGTAATTCGCCGATTCTTTTGTTCCGTGGATTCAAGACAGAGACAGACAGACAGCAAGATCGCTGGCGAGCGATCCATCTAGCAGTCGACAGGTATCGCTTGTAGCACGGGGCCATTGAGGGGGTTCCGGCGCACGCCTGCACGTACGCGTGACTGGCTCTCGTCTTCACCTCCGGAAGAAACAACGGCGACGGCGGCGGCAGTAAGACGCTGCTAGGAACAAAAAACTAGCTTCGACGACAGCACATCGACGACACTCTACAGATCAATCATTCGCCGCGAACGACCACCCATATCGCCTTACCCCCTCCAAACTCACCAGTCACCACCCCGCAAACGCCAGCTCGGAATTCGATAGTGTGACGTTTTGGGGGACTGGCTTTGTTCATTGGATCGTGATGGAATGGCAACAGCAGACTATGTGTGTGCGGAGAGAGTTATGTAATAGGGGTGTGCGAAATCCGCTGAAAATTTCGGTTTTTAGGAAACCGAACCGCCGATTTTTAGACAGTTTTTTTACACTTTTCGTATCAGTTAAAGTAGTTTTCTCTAGGCTTAATTTCAAAACAATTCGACCAAAGATAAGTTGGACCATTACAGCAGTCAGCACACGAAGAAGTCTGCATAGGCCTAATTTCTGACGTCATACGCAGAGTAAAAGATGGCTACCGCAGACGACGGTATTAATAAAGTGATACATTATACTACAGTTAATGGCGTATCATAGTGGTTAGAACGTCGGTTCTGGCCGGCGAATTTTCCCTATCCTGCGCTAGACTGATGGATGGCTGTTTGACCACTTTGTGGGTGAAGGGTCCGCTATCAGTCAACTAAAAAGGCCAACTCAGCCTGCCATCCCTCCGAGGTCGGTTAAATATGGGTTACGAAAGGTGGGGACCTTTGTACAGCTGACTGGGGCTGCCTGGCCGGCCGGTGAGCCAGCCTGTGTTTGCAGGCTGCACGTGGTGGCTGTGCGGCCGGCGGTTCTGGTTAGTGACGAAAAGCGCATTAGAGGTGTGTATACGCGACGATGCGCTATACAAATTACAACCTTTACTTTTACCTTTTTACCTTTACACACTAAACATCAAACGAAAAAACCAAAAATGAAACCAAAAACCGAACCGAAGTCATATTTCAAAAACCGCGCACGCTTGTTATGTAAGTGATACGATGCTTTGCTGTTTTATTCAACAGTCACACTCGTATTGCCCATCTCTAGCACTATGTCTGCAGTGGTATAACGGGTTGACAACTTTACGTGGATGTTCTCGAGCGTGATCAAACGAACGACAGTGTATGCCCGCACTACCGATTGTCGGCGACCAGCGCAAAATAAGTCTATTAAACGACCGAATAAAGTGTATAAGTTTAACACTCACCCAAAGCGTCGTTTAGCAAACAAGAAATGTGTGCAAAAACGAGGTTTTGTCGAAGCAGAAGTGGACAAATGAAATGTATGTCCGTCCCATGTTATGCAAGCTATAAAACATAACCCCTAGACTAGATCGCACTCCACCATAGTGATAGGTTGTACATAAGCAAATTCATGGGGTCGAAAGAGCTATGCCCTCCAAGATGCCAAGCTTCATCTTTCACTAACTATGACATTCGTTGCATGACATGCACTGAATTCGATTCTGGCCGAGGCTCAACCGCGGGGCGCACTGGGGAGCTCACGACGCTCCCCCACCCCAGAACTCACAGGAATTGGGAAAGCGTAGGTCTACTTCTGTACTTCATGCAGGTCTGGATAAATTACAGTGCAAAAACAATTTAGAAAGACTTGAAATTGTACCAGACCAAAACACGCATTTCACGACCCAAAAATAAGCCAATGGTGGGGAGGGCGCAGTCTTCGACGTATAATATGTACTGTGGTGTACGCCCCTCCCCATATTCTTGCGCCTTTGGCGGTCGATGTAACACCCAATTAGTCAAAAGACACATAAATCAAATCAAAAGTTAGCCCTAAGAATAGCTGAAATGCTTATACCTTCAACACTCAGGTTGTTATTTAATAATTAATTTTTTTTGTTATAATTGTAAAGGTTTCTAATATTGCAAACCCATGTAATGCGGCTTGTCTGTTCATCATTTCTATCATTGCGTTGAAGTGCGTTTTGTCAAAACGCATTGCTTGAAAATTCTAATCCCACATTGTCACAAATAACTAGCAAGGCATGGGTCAATACGACGGTCGTCAAACCAACGCAAAGTATGCCATGCGTGAACCGTATGCTAACCAGGCGCTATTAAATTTCCCCAGACTTGTGGAAACCATATGACGAATATCGCAACTACTTTAGCGGATTAACTGCGTTATACAGCACCATGGCGTCAAATGATGATCCGTCAAACGTACTTCTACAGCGCAGTAACACAAATATCGTGAATCAAAAGGGGGATCACATTCTTCGCCAAATATTAATCGATATTTCTTTTATTTCACAAAGTAGCCTATATGTACTTCATATACAGTAACCTGCTTGAGGCAAGGTTTGATTTTAAATGCACGTTTTATTGCAAATTTCTTGCAAAATGTACCAATAAGTTTTTTTCCAAAATCACCAATATTTGGTGAAAGTACGAAGAGAAACTTTATGTGTCCCATATGACTAACGGTGTACCTTGTTAGCACGGCAAATATCTGAGGCAGTGGCAGTTTTCCACTAAAGCGATAAAAATGTAGCTACCGTCGGACCAAGAGATGTATCTCTGGATGGATCTACACTGTGTCTCAAAAAACATCACTGACATTTTTGACTGTAACTTTAAAATCAATTATCAGATTTTGATAGTTTTCTGTAGGAATATTCCTGACACAACTTGCCATCAAATGACCGTTCAATTTCTCACCTCACCCAATGTATGCTTCTGCACTACCTAAGGAAATCAGATCAAGCGAAATATGTGTAGAAATAAATACAAAACCTGAAAAAAACATCCCCGACATTATCGATCGTAACTTGAAGAAAGATTAGCAGATTTTAATAATTTTTGGCAAAAAAATGTCTGACACCACTGGCTATTAAATAAGTGTTTTAGTTTCTACCTCACCCAACGTCTGCTTTTGCACTACCTGGGGAAATCTGACCAAGCATAATACGGATTAAAATGAATGAAAAACGTCGATAAATTTCATCTATTTTAATCTGTGGACCCAGACAGCCGGTCTATTACAAGGTTTGACTGTCGTGCAGCAGTGTGTCTACCGGATAGTTTAGGAATGTTTGTGAAGTCAAGAAACGACTGGTACAGCCTGGATTGGTCTGGAGCAGAACATTATCGATACTGCTGTCAATGAATGGAGAAAGCGTCTCCTTGCCTGTGTTCGCATAGTGGGCCAATACTTCAAACAATTTTACTGCAGGCAGTTAAAAATGGACAACTGAATGAAATGTCAGCCAAAGTGTCAGAAATGTGAACAAAATGTGTTTTACGCGTTATGTTAATTAAGCAATCATATCGCATCGGATAAAAAAGTGATATTTTGCTGGTTGTGTTTTCCCCAGATAGTGCAAAAACAAAAGTTGGGTGAGGTGGAAAACTAAATGTTCGTTTGATGGCAAGTTGTGTCAGGAATATTCGTATAAAAATTGTCAAAATCCGATAATTGGTTTTCAAGTTACAGTCGAAAATGTCGGGGATGTTTTTTGAGACACAGTGTATAGGCCCTTACGCGGTCTCGCACTCTGATTGGCAGCGCCTTTCAAATGGTAAGCAATATGTTAGTGCGGTTGTGTCGGTGATTTAACGCCTGTTCTGTGACGGACGCGACGCAACAATTGAATCACTGTCGTCGTACGTCGCTGCTCCTTGCCTTCAAATCCACACTGACCGGCGTGCGTGAGTTGTGGACGCGCGGACTTTGATCCTCGACAATTCGAACACAACTAATGGACTGTAAAGCGAGAAAGTAATTGCAGAACTGACTATCTGGAGATCGAAAGTTTTCCGTTTCCTTTCGCAAAACGACTTTAGATTTCCTTATTAAACCGCCATTATTATCATGATTGTTGTCGTTGTTGTAGTTGCCATCATGATCATTCATCGACAGCAGCAATAAACGATCGGATTAGCTTATACAGGGTGGGCCAAAAAACGTGGTACTTTTTATTGTCCATATCTTCGCCAAATGTGAACGAATTTTAAAATTTTTTACTGCCTAATTTAGTGCACAATTAGCAATAAGATGGTTATTAAATATCCCACCACATCTTAACTGTGTCACTACACTACCTTGTAAAATATAAATGTATGGAAAACCAGCAATATTAGGCAGAATGCGTGTTGGTAAACAAAAAACACTTCAGGCAAAAACACAATAAATAATTTGTACGATGCTACACTGTGTTAGATCCGTTCCTTTGAATAACTGGCTTGTTAAAGGATGTGTTTGTTTCTGGCCTTTCTGCCTTAGCTGTGCTACCAGTTCTTTCACAGTGGTCACGTTCTCTTCATTGTGTGCATGCGTTAGTGTGTCAGACTCGTGCTTTTGGTCGGTGCTTTGTTTGTCAAATCTTCTTTTAATAACATGCTCAGTCTTTTTTGCAGTTTGCCTTCGAAAATTTTGTCAGTATCTTCTGAAAGTTGCATTTTTGGACTGGTACACCTTCTTAATAAAAGCCTTGTCTCCATTGTTAAATGGCATGTAACATTACCAGTATGCTGTCACTGCATTAAAAATAATATTGAAAACTAAATTTTATGTTTTTGTTTACAAAAATTAGAAATGTATCTGGCACTACTAAATAATTTAATTTTCATATAAAAATTAGTACGATTTTTTTCAGAAATATAATTTTTGTATATGCATTATAATAATTTTGGTCATTTTTGAAAATTAGTCTTACACGGTAGTGTAGCAACGCAGTTGGAGCGTGGTGAAAATGATCACATTATTGCAAATTGTCTGCAGAGTGCGCCAGTAAAAGAATTTTCAAAATTGGCCAATTATCGGCGAAAATATTGACAAAAGTAAAATGCCACGTTTTTATGGCCAACGGTGTAGCAATTCGTAAGCGAAGCCTTACAGATGGCAAAACCGGTTAAACAAACTCATTTTATTTAGAACTGGCAGCTGATAAAGACAGGACAGGTATGACGACGATGGGCGGGGCAAGTCATTCCACAAACGATGTCACAAGACGCTGACAGCTCGGTCGGCAGCAGCAGCAGCAGCAGCAAAGACACACAGAATCTGTTCGTCAGTTTTACTGGCCGCAGGCGACTTGGTGAGTTATCGGCAGCAGTCCATTGTACTTACATCGGGCGAGCAGGAATGCAGGTGCTGTCTTTATTGCAGCAAGAACAGCCTTGCGGAATTTAATGCGTTCTGCAGGGCACAAACTGCCAGTGAAAGTCACGCAGCAATAGTAAAATACCGTGTACGCTGTAGCTATTACCTCGCATTGAGTGCTGCTGAAGGTCCACGAGGTGTACTGCAGTGAATGAAGACACAAACGAGAGTAAATAAGTAAGAACATAACTCGCGTACTTCAGTCGCGATAGAACCTACCAGGGATGTGGTCTCGATCGAGACGTTTCGGTTTCGATACGGTCTCGAGACGTACTAACGTCTCGTCTCGGTCTTGTTTCGGACAAAATTTCGAACGTCTCGGTCTCGGCTAAGAAGGTCTCGAGCACATCGCTGGAACCTACATCTGATGCTGAGTATTCTGAGACAAAGATTCGAACAAGTTGGACACAGTTCTCGACAGAGATGCTGGATAAAGCTGTGACATGTTAAAATGCCGAAAACCTGTAGCAGCAGCTGCGATTTTTGAAATAACAAGTTAACTGGCGCTTGGACGTATGCGACAAAATGAAATAAAACAACTAAAACAAATATAAACGATTTATGCTGTTTTATTGCAGTACATAATTATGCATAGTCCAGCGACAAAATGCAACTTTTCTACAACTTTGTAGCGCCACGTTTTGCTCTGCGATGGCGACTGTCTCCAGTTGTTTATTTTATTTTATTATTATTTGTAACTTCATCGTACATGTGCAAGCATTGTGCTCGCTAAACTTTAAACCAATCGCACGTGAATGTGTTCGCCGAGAATCTGTTGTTGGAATGGCGGACAAGAAGCGGATTAAAATTTTTGAAATCCACATACCGCTGATCGAATCCTGCGACTAACGCGACCCAATCCCCGGTGACACACGGCATCGCAAGGTCCAGCGGTGGGAAAAGCAAAAGATGGCTGCTCGTCAGACGTGATTTTGTAACCAGAGACGACCTAAACACTAGGTGTGAGATTGCGACGTTGCGGAGGTTACTAGATGCACGGAGTGTGACGTTATGGGAACCATAGATTTGACACTGGCGGGACACTTGCCTGCTATGGTGCACAGAATATTATTGTTTATGTTATATCTACGCACATAGTCTGATTAGAGCCGGTTTAGTTGAACGGTTGACCTGAGTGGTTGGTTATATACGGAGATAGCCAGGCTTATCCATCGGCAGACAGTTACCCATCTAAGTAGTAACCGGGCCCAGCGTAGAACAACTTCGTTTGTCAGTGGTGTAACCAATGCGTGTTTAGTAATCTGGAGCCAGTTTGCTGCAGAATTGTTCTTGTGGCCTTTGCCTTTCATCGCGTCCTCCTCGCCAACGCAGCTGTAGGATAGGGTCATAATTCAGAGGCTTCACGCAAAATGAACGTCTCGAAATGCACGCAATAAACTGCGGTTATATTCTACAGCGGCCGTGAAACTACTCTCCTCGAACTGAAAACCACACACGGGCAACACAGATTCGGCTGGTCAGAGACTTTGTGCGGTCGATGTAGTGTCGGTCCAGACAGAAACTAAACACAAAATGTGCTAGATTGCGACAAATCTAATGTAGGCGTACTGTTCGTGCACTATACACTGATCCAAAAACTTGCAACGGAATCAAACACGAAGTGTATATAAACGACCGGTTGCAAAAATATGGCCTTTCGAAATTTTGCAACATGCGACTGCAAGATTGATCGACAGTCGTTGGTCGTCAATTATACATACACCGATGACATATACTCCTATTAGCGCCCGAGGAGCTTAAAATTGCAACGTTGGAAGTCGAGAAAACACATGTGTCTGGTATCCCGGTGTCTCATGAGTCTTGTGATGACGCCGAAGCTTGTCTTGCTCGTTTTCATGTTTTTTTCAGTGTTCTGAACGCGCGACGGTCACATACATGTACAAACATAGCTTGCAAGGTTCTCGCAGCGGCGGAGTTCTAGGCACGTGATTGACTCTGATCATCTGTTGATGTGGTCGCACGTATGTACACGTCTTAACATTCTCTTTGATCCTTGGCCAGCACCAGTGGTGTCATGGCAAAAAACAGGGGCAATTGTGCACTCTAAATTTTAACAGTTTAAAATCTAGAGTGTCGAAATTTTAAACTGTCAAACATTTTTTCTTGTTTAAAAATTTGGGTCCAAAACTGTAAAATTTGGGGCGTAAAACCTTCCTTTTCAGAAATTTAGAAACAAATTCAAAATTTTTAGAATCCATAATTTTTCATGTTGGAAATTTGCAGCTGCTGTCTGTTGGAAATTACAACTATCTGCCTTTTTTATTTTAAAACTCAGATGCTGTTGCTTAGCATGCAAAGTTACAGTAGCACTGAATTGCGCGTATATTCAGTTCTCTGACCAAGCCGTTTCATTGACTTATTACATGAGCTGAATTGCCATTGCCATTTTCAGAATCAAGAATTCCATGGTTGACCATTGGCGTATTGATATCTAATATCACATCAAGACTACGAAACAGCATTCTAATTAATTTTACAGCTGAAAGTGTGCTCTATATTCTGACCATTACACTCCAATAAGTGAAAGTTGGTGGGAAAAAACAATGCACCGTCGATGCACTAGTATAAATTGTTCGTCTCGCTCTGATCAAATCGGTTTCCATGCTATCACAGCGCAGGTATCTGAAACGTTCTCCACAACGGCACGCAGGACGCATACAGCGACAGCGGCGGCCTGTCCAACTCCAAGCAAGTCCGAGTCCCGCAAATTCCCATTTCCAGCGCCGGGCAACGCAGAACGGATGGGAATTGAACGTGGTTCCACTAGCGCGTGCGTGCGTGCGTGCGTGCGGGCGTGACAGATGGTCGCGTGCCTCAAGGCTTTGCGGTGCGGCTTACGTCAGTGTCATAGTCATTGCAGGCCTATCGTCGTACGTATCGTTCTGCGCTCTGCAGTAATTTCATTTCGCACCTTCTCGGTCTCGGATTGCACGTTCGCGTGCAGCGGCTGACGCCACTAAATGTTACGTGCGACCACACGTCAACCCCACTGCCCATATTATCACACGTATAGGCCTATACAGACGGAGCGTGTTCTCGGCACCCACGGAACGAAGGCGCGCCTCCGTCGGTTGGATCATCGCCATAATTATTCGACTGAGCCAATCAGGCAGGCCTATCTGTGTAACATAGCTTACTTCAGAGGCGTCAGAAACTACTGCTGCGAGGGCGATGACACACTTTCCTTTTCCTTTCTTTTTCTTTTGTCTTTCCTTTCGCCTTTCTCTGTTCGACATGTCTGTTTTCATTATTTTTTCTCTTTTGATCCAGCCAATGCAGGGGTCTGGAGGACCGCTATAGATCTAAGTTAAAACAACAGAACCTATAAGCTTTTCCAGCGGCTTTTGCCACAATTCGACGACGACGATCTAATAAACTGTCGTAAAGTCAGAAATATATTCTTGTAATTTAATTACGTGATACGTTTAATGCCACGATTTAAATTCTTTCTTGAAAAGCACAGTGTTAGATATAAATTTTAGACAACACTCGTAGTTTGACCTCTAGCAGATTTTTGACTGTGGGACAATCACCTCGGTTTTCGATGCATATGGTTCACATTTTAATAATAACCATTTTTTTTTCGAAGACCGTGCACCCTACAGTCAATTCCCTTTTTGCTGCGCCGAACTCTGCGGGTGCCGGACACACGTAGAATGCACGTGTGAAATTATGGGCGCTAGGCTGGACATTAGGTGCACATCGGACGGTGTGAAAATTATGCACAGCTCATCAACGCCAGTGTCAACAATATCTATCGCAGTCACATCGGTCACTACGTGTCCGGGGCACCCACACAAAGTTCGGAGACAGACGAAACCAGTCTGAGCCCACGATCACGCAGAACCTGCAACGAAATATGTAGAAGTCAACTTCAGTATGTAGGCCTAACAGATTTTAATAAAAAAAGCCAGCTGTCGCTACAGCCCTACAGTTCCTGTTGCAGTACTGACTTTTACGGTCATCCAAGGTTGACGATCTTCGTCTAATCTGAAATCTAATCTGAAAAAGCGTATGCCACTTCCTATTAGTGATTAGTAATAACTTTGGCTTTATCTTTCACTGTTTCCGAGATATGGCCAGTTTTTCCTGCCCCCTTTATTCAACTTCAATTTTGAAAATGTTCCCCTTGCACTGCATTTCCCAAATTTTGTTCACTAAGAATTTCAACACAAAACTAATTATTTGTGCCAAAAAATCTTCCCTGCATTTCAAGGCTTAGCCACAATACATATTTTACAAACAGACAGACGTACAGACAAACGGACAGACATCAGACACATTGCACTATAGACACCAGTATAGCGCGTCAAAAAGCAGAAACACACCATAATTGATGACAATTATACACACTTTCAGCCGAGTGTGTAAGAAAATGTTAAAAATCAGCCACTTCGATAATGATTGGACAAAAAAGTGTGGTCCGTTGTGCTGTACGTTGCTTCTGAACCGTCACTCTCGGTTATCAAGCGGCGTCTTAAGACTTTTCTGTTGCGTCGTTTATATCCGGCCTATCTGACACTTCACCGAAGTGGCCTTAAAAATACTCTGGCTGCGTTGAACCGATTCATGGTGAAGGTAATTATCATGTGTCTTTTTTTCTATCTCGTTGTCCAGACCCGTCAAATCTATGCAAAATTACACGAAGGTAAACTTGACTCGTCGGTATAAATGATCCGCAGCTCGACACATTGACAACAGGTGCGTCTATAGCCACACGCAGACTGCGTACGCGTGACCTGTGAGGCTCTCTCGTGACATCATGGTGACATGGACGAACGTCGCAACATCTTCCTTTACAGTAGCAACAGCAGCAACATTGTGGAGTATGGACCGTTGTTGAGCTGCCGATATAACTGCACGCGTCGGCACACAGTAAAGTACCGCTATTCAATCTAACTGTTGATTATTAATCCAAAAATGCTTCGAGATACGCACAGCTTCGTTCCGACTTCCGAAACTTTGGTGAGACACAACAAAAAAAATAAATCGCTAAGAAAAAATATCACAACAAAGCCGAAATAAGTATACAAAAACAACTAAACTCCTGAATATTTGCGACACAGAATTCCCTATCCAGAAAACCGTGTATCGTTTCTGACCTAATGCTTGATGTAAGTTTGAACAGATGAGGTAAATTGTGTGGTCTAGTTCAAGACAAAACGAGACAATTCTTCCATACACCGAAGCGTAATCACGATCAGCGTTAATCCGTTGCTAATCATTTTCTCGTTAATCGTTGCTTACTTCATTATGGCGACACCATCTACGCTATTTTGTGCAACGCAGTAATCGTTATCATTACTATTATCATTATCTTCGTCATCGTCATCAGCAGCAGCAAGGCTGCAGCAATTGTGTTATCAAAAACTGTCTCCTGGTAGTTTGTATTCGAAAAACGTATGCGCAATCCTCGAATAAGCAGCGAATGCAAGAGAACATTACGTGACAATAAATGTACAAAACATCAGTTTATACACTTGTTAATGGCGACATGCAATGAGTGACACATCGAAAACAGCAAAAATCATAAAAAGATGATATCACTCACCATCACATCGCCTAACTGTCAATGTGCTGTTGAATAATATCACCTTTTTATGATTTTTGCTGTTTTCGATGTGTCACTCATTGCATGTCGCCATT
>Ga0209367_1004019_pt1 | contig 20171 bp, 18 predicted proteins | sample WorMetLIZISLAND2_FD_187412 | JGI IMG/M metagenome (GOLD analysis project Ga0209367, IMG submission 187412) | Marine gutless worms symbiont microbial communities from Max Planck institute for Marine Microbiology, Germany - Olavius geniculatus... ...
TGGCATGATCTGCAGCAGAACGTCATTGACTCAGCTGTCAGCGAGTGGAGAAAGCGACTGAGGGCATGCGTGCGTGCAGAGGGTCGACATTTTGAGCACTTGTTATGAGCCTGTCTGACAGGTACTTGGATTGGAAGAACTTATTTGTGAATAAAATATTGTTTAACGTTGTTTGTTCACAAAACAATATATTGATTATGGCTAAATTTGTCATTTTTGTGTTCTGTGATTTCCCAAGGTAAGACAGTTGCACTAAATAGATGAGGTGGGAAATGAAACCACCATTCGATGACATATATTCTCATTAATAAGTGTGCCAAAAATTATTATAATCGGACATTCATTGTTCAAGTTATTGCAAAAAATGTAGTCACATGCTTTTTTTTGAGACACAGTGTATATGTTAATTTTGGTGACCACGGACCTTTAATGAAAAGTAAACTCGCCACTGTACTCACCGAGTGACTGCGCCCATCCTATACGTGTTGCAGTGTCAGGTGGCATCTCATCAATTACTACCTCGTAATACCAGCATCCATGCTGAACACCTACGTAACAATTAACAATGACATCAAGCAAAGCAATTTAGTATTAAACTCAAGAATACACAGAAATCAATGATCAGTCGCACAATTAATCATTAACCTTTTTAATGAATAACAAACTCTTATTCCTTGTATTTTTACGTGCAAAACCAGCTATGGCCGATAAGTTGCTGTATCTCAACAACAGTGCAAGATAGTGCCTAGGTTACTATTAAATATTAATCACTAATAGGAAGTCATACACTGGCTCTTGATTGCCACCGAATTTAATGACCACGGATGACCTTGGACACTGAAATAGGGGTTTTTATAGATTTTTTGGCGATTTTGGGCTGTGAAATACATTTCAAGAGTGAATTGCGCTGAAACCAATTGAGATAAACATGGAAAAACTGCATAAAAAATTTTCAGCATTGAACGTAGATTTTGACGAGCCAAGTCTCGATTTTCTAGGTTCAAGGAAACCTGCTCAGGGAAACCTACGCACGAAGGCATCAAAGAGTGGTACCCCCGTAAAAGTCGTTATTTTATCGTTGTTGGCCAGTTTTTTTTTGAAAACGGCTGCAGATAGGCATGGGCATGCTACCTATCAGAACAAGCACTAGGGATGAGCTTTTCAGTCGTATCAATGTCGATTACTGTGAAAGACCATGAACTTCCAAAATAGGTGGTTTTTATTGATTTTTGCAATCTTTGGCTGCAGCACACACTTCAAGAATGAACTGCAACAAAATGGCAGGAAACAGACCGACAGTTTGCGAACAAAAACTGCTATAGGCACTCATGCGTCTCGTGAGCATTAGCTCAAATTTCTTGTTGATTATAAGTCACATCATCAAGAAAGCATTACAGAATGAACAACGATCTCTTTCTCCTGAAAACCTGAATAATTAGTTGCGTCTACAAAACTGGATAAAGCAATACCTGTATTCAGTGTATTTGCAAGAGCTGTTAGCTGAAAAGCTTGTAAAGCAGCTAAAAATATCCATGATGGACCAGCATTTTTAATGAAAATCAATCAGTAATTTAGCATAAATCTTTTGAAAAGTTTGCTAATTATTTTCTTTCATTGCCAGCCTTAAATAAAATGGCGACATATCAGTATCTCAAATTAAACAGCAGCAAATATTATCATGTACACCTGGTAAGAAACCATGATCATTAATGTCCAACAGTTTTCTAGTTTCCACCAACTCATAAACGATATATATTAGCTACGTACATTAAATTATTTTTATTTTTGCTATTCTGACATAAACACTATGTTATATCACCAGATCATAACTATATAGCCCCAGAAACAGAAAATTCACTATAGTGTATTTTTCTGCACATATAATGTTGTTTACCTTGGAAAACAGCAAGCTTTATGTAGAGTGGATTGTCATCCATGATACAATTGAACTCATTATAAAAAAAATCATGTCTATCGGAAAATACTCCATTACTCCACAACGCTGCAACCCGAGAACATGTCCACATACCGTGAGTGGCTCTAACCATGCTGTAGCCTTTCTCTCCAGTGACCGAGAGACGATCGTCACTCACCTTCAGTTGCGGAGCTGCAGAAACAACAAGCATCCAACAAGAACTCCTCGAATATCTTCATTCACTTAACATCATTAGTTTACCCAACAGTCAACAGTGCTGGCAAGTGGTATGAGGTATAGAAAACTGTTTGCCACGAAGAATACCTGCAAGTAAACTAAGTCAATCATACATCAGTCATATAGATAAGATGAACTCAAGAAACCAAGACCACAGGGTACAAGACTAAGATTGACAATTTAACGCTATACCTATTACCTATAAGCAAAGCTACAGGCGGCCAAAATCAATAGTGCATGGTCAAGTCTTCAAAATCTGAACCAAAGCAACAACTTCTGTCTGAACTACTATATTCAAAAATATAACTTAAAAAACCACAAAGAATATATCATTTGTCCTACTTGGGCATTTGCACAGATTATGGCAAAAAACAATTTAACGCACAAGCAACCAAAGCCTACATGACATTCAACCAAAACAAACAAACAACCAAAGCCTATTCTAGTGGAACAAGTATCGTATCATAAACAATACCCCAGTCACACTGCGGCTGCGACTGCACTGCGACCAGTTCTTGGACCAAATCGCGGCAGATCGCAGTAAGGTCCCAATATGGTCACAGTGCGGTCATGGTCGGTCGCACTGGTCGTAAAGGAATTTTGAACTGTTCAAAATTTCTTGCGGCGACTTCAATCGCAGTATGATCGGTCTGCTGTCGGTCTGCGCTCGCACAGCTTGTACTGTGGTCGCAGTACGATCGTCCATGGTCGCGCTGCTACTGTACTCAGTCTGCACTCGATCTGCAGTCGCACGAGTGTACTGCGACTGCACTGAGACTATGTGGTTTGTACTGCAACCACAAAACGAGCTTACTGCGACAATGAGCGACCGTACTGCGAACGCGGTCGATATCAGGCTCCTTAAGTCGCTATACAGTCGCAGTATACTCGCTGTAGAGTCTACAGTACAGTCGAACGATTCGCATTTTGAGTAAAATGCAAAAACATAGCGATCCGCTGCAATCTGTGTTTCGATGTGACTGCAAGACGGCGACTGAGTGGCAACCACGCTGCGACTTGCTGCGACTGTCGGCGATTTGAAGTCGCCGTAAGTTGCAACTCGGTGTGACTGGGGTATAATCATCTGCATTTTCACGACGATACATACCACGATCATGTAATGCAAGGAGAACGCGAGACTCAAGATAGGTGCGGTACAAGTATCCCGGGATTGGTTTGCCTGCCATCTCGACACTCTCATCAAATGCTGCCCAATTTGGAGCATGTGGATCCGGTTCGGCCAAGATGTACCGGTAGCTGTCCTTGTTGAATGGGTGCTCCGACGGATAACACTTTGGTGTCAAACGTGTTGATGATGAAGGATCACTAGAAAAAAACCATACAATCAGATAAGATTTAATGTATGAATACGAGCATGTGTACAATATAGAACAATCAGATACAGATGCACAAATGACACTCAGCTTAGTAAAGCATCGGTTCAAGCAAAATGTAATACATGGTCAGAGATATACAAAGCAAACTGCAAAATATGTATCATAGACCTTTTAAGGACCCCACCGTGGTCAGACACCTTGTCGTGGTGGTGGGGCTTTGCACCGATGACCCAAAAGATTTCTAAAATCTGGAGGTGAGGAGCTAACTAAGAGCTGACCAAACCCGTGAGAGCAGATCTGCTACACATTACCAGTGCGTTTGTGCTGGTTTCGGCTTCACAGCCGACTACGGCTTTACAGCCGTCTATTTACGGCCTTACAGCCGTCTATTTACGGCTTCACAGCCGTCTACAGCTTTATAGCCGTTACCTGTAACTTTGTGGTTACATTCGAGGATGCGCATTGGGCCGAACTGATACGGCCTCAGCGCTGGGCAGGTGTAAGAGCCTGCCCACCCCGGAGGTAAGGTAAGGTAAGGTAAGAACCTTTTAAGGAATACTTCAAAACTGTTAATGATATAATCACAAACAATATGAGATGTGAATTACCCTCGTCCTCTCTGTTTCACACTGGCGATGGAGTCACTTGGTCCTTTCCGCTTGGCAGCACGCCCTTTTGCTACAGCAAACCAACATGCCACACATACAGCAGTGAAGCTTACTAATCATCAGTCATTTTATCAGCTCAACAAAACAAATTCCATTCACTAGTGGTAAAAATTTACACAATACTTACAAAGCTTAAGAACAGGCCAATCGGACAAGAAAACAATAGAATACGAAAAGATAAAAATGTGCATCCAATATCATTACCATCATTATACCATCAGCGATAGTTCTACATATGGAAACAGCATCTGAAAAATCTGTGCTGTTGCTGTCAATACGTTTTCAAAATACTGAGACACAGGTTGGCCTAATAAAAAAGTAAAACCATGCAAAATGTTGAAAGCAAAACAGAAAAGAAGTTACGTTCTGCTGGCACTGGCGCTGGTGTCTTTGTGTCAGCAGGAGCACGAAATGTAGTTGAACACGTCAGCCGAAGCAGATGCTCGCAGTTTGGGCCAATTTTTGTAAGATCCTGCATGTGTTAAAATAAGAAAAATAGTCTAATATTATTAGTTTTATTGGTAAACATAACTAGCTTCAGTAAGATAAGTCACCAGAGACTATAACTGAATATACTGCAGCTACAAAAAAAGCAGGAAAGAAGATAAAGACAACGGGCAGAGTGAAAAAAACTTGCACCAACTGCTCAAAGATGGATTGACAGCTCTTGTTAATCTTGCAGTACCGGTAATCACAGCGTTCAAAGTCAATTATTCCAAAGCTGTGTTCATACTGCTTATCTCTAGCACTATGTGAATGGTGCAAGAACAGTTCTGTAACTCCAGTCCATGCGTGCACTCTTGAAAGCATGACCAAATAAATGACAGTTTAGGCAACACGAATGACCATCAGTAACTATGAAAAAGCGCGCTATATCAGTCTTGAATATACAAGTTCAACATTCACTTAACAGTTACATATTTGACTCGTGTTCAACATACCAAATAACAGGACTACTGAAAGAAAACTGTATAGAATTTAAACGAAATACTTACACGACTAACCAGACCAAAGCCAGCATCACCTCCAGCCTCTTCCTGGCAAGTGAACAGAGGAGCATCCTTCTTCTGCATTCACACGCACACAGCGTAGCACATACATCATTTCCACACGATGCAACGCTTCTCATTCCAGAATTACCCGGAAAGTGTTTGACCACGTATTGTAATAATTTTATTCTAAATTAAACTGTAAAATCTAAACACTTCATCCGTGCCAAGGTGCACCACTGACACAAGTCTGGAGCAAATTTAACAATGAATACCAGAGATATTCCCCACCGTGGTCAGCCACCTTGTTGTGGTGGTGGAGCTCAGCACAGATGACCCGAAAGATTTCTAAAATCTGACCAAAGCCGTGAGAACAGATTTGCTACACATTACCAGTGCTTTTGTGCTGATTTTGGCTTCACAGCTGACTACGGCTTCACAGCCATTCACGGCTTTATAGCCATTACCTGTAACCTTATGGCTACATTCGGGGATGCGAATTGGGCCGAACTGATACGGACACGGCGCTGGGCAGGTTTAAGAGCCTGCCCACCCTGGAGGTAAGGTAAGGTACCAGAGACATTGCAAAAACAACTCAAAAATAATATTTTGGCACATTTAATCATGCTCTAAAGTTTACCACACAAACTTATTACCTACCGGTAGCTCATTTAACTGTGCTAAGCATCTGCAGCAAATGTTTAGTGTTTAATGAAGATGAACACTGAAAGGACAAATAGATGGACAAATAATTTGCAAGCCTACAGTAAGCCAACACCAGCACACAAATATCTAACCATTGTTTTTGCAATTGAGGAATGCCACGTGTGCTTCACACGCCGTGGGGCAACTGTTAACTGTTCCCAATGCTCATCAATAAATGGAATTATCTCCTGCAAAACAAACACATATGCACAGTTGCACACTGTTGTAATATGATGCTTTTCAATAATACAAACAACAGTTAATTTCTGCATTTTCCAATGATTCAAATAAACTGTTCATCAGCTTTATTAACTTAACAAATGGACAGGGAGCATAGCGCTACGCTCCCTGTCTTTGACCTTTGCCATAGTATCGGCCTGCGGCCTCCATTTTCAGCCCCCCGGGCCTCAACTCGGCCTGCGGCCTCGATACACAGCGCTGCAGCGTAGCCGCTAGGGAAAATGACGCTGACGATGTGAAGAATGTATGCAGACACTTCAGCTGCTGTCCTTCCAAGAGATGCATCAAGCCAATAAAGCAATGGATTTCTTCATGAACATTAAACACGGACGTAACCTGCATGGACTTCAATGGCCTGCATGTTCGCCATAGACAAAGCGCAACTGTATTGTCGTACATTGCACCGAAACAGCCGAGAACATTGTGACGACGTGTCCGTTAGCAGTGTAGCTAATGGATCTGGTGGCTCAGGCACTGTCCACAGCTTAATTTTACTGTCGCCGCAACACAAACCAAACTTTGGATTACGTATGCTGCTGTGCGACGGACGTTCATTGAGGAAGAACTTTGCTTCGCAGTGCTGGCATTGTGCATAAAGTGTGCCACAGTCATGAACTGGAATAATCGTGTCGGTTGACTGAGCAAAGCTGACATCAATCAACCCTGCTTCAAAGTCGCGTTCGCGTAACTTAGCAGCCTGATGACGACACTGATTACACTCGCGCACATTTGCCAACCTCGTATTTACTTTCAAATCGCGACATTCACTGTGGGTTTCGCTAGCATTATCTGTTTCAGCGAATGACAATCGATGTTTTCTAGGCCTATACTGATTTTCGATCAACTCCCTTTTACTATGCAAGCGATTGTAGAACTACAGTACAGTACAATGAAAGACGCACAGACAACAGGCTATGCACTGCAGCATAGCTGCTAGCTATAATGATGCTGATGATGCGTCACCATGGTGACGACATTTATATGATGTCACAGCTCTGCTGTGGATTAAAAGGCGAAGCTGCAAAATTTTAAAGAAAGTGAAATTTTCTCAAATGGACGACCCCTCGGCGATATCTGACCTAGCCTGTAGCATGGCCATGTATGACATGGGTCTGCATGCAAAATTTCACAGCCGTACATTGTACCGTTTAAAAGTTATTGGCAGGCACAACTCTCAATTATTATACGGATATACTACAACAGCAGCAGCAGTGCAGCACTTTTTACAGCCAGGTAGCAGTGAACAGAAATTTAATAAAGACTAATTATTTACCTTTTCTGCATTGTTTGCATCAATTGTTTTATGTTGCTCCACAAAACTAATCATCTCTTTTTGTATACTGCGCTCAATGTCAGACCATTAAGAACTATCTACAGCTGCTACTACTGTATTAAGAGGACTAATTTCATTCTCGTTTCTGACATGGTATTCTGCAATTAGTCCCAGTTTACACCGGGTCATCAAGGCAGAGTCTTCGAAAACTGCAGACTCATATTTCTAAAGATCACGTGTCCTTCAGGACTGTTACCGGGATACTCAACACAGATCAAAGCACAAAAAAAACAAATCTAAAGCATGATGTTAAAATAATATGAACAAACACCCATACTTTGTCCTTGGAGAAGAATTCTCTGTCAGAGTTCTTCTGGAGAAGGTTTGCAAGAGCCGTATGACACATCTGGCTGAATGTAGCTGGTCGCTTCACGTAGCTTTCCTGGCCGCTGCATCGCTTGCAGAAAAACTGGTAGTTGGTCATAAATGGTACATATCCCCTGCAATAAATAACAGCTTATTTGAAATTAATTCTCAGAATACGCACTCTTTGAGAAGCTCTATTTACATACCGTACACAGAATGTTATAAGTACTTTCACTATTTGAAGCAAACCGAGAGTTAAACAAAGTGCTGAAAAATAAATGGATGCACTGCTACTATATGATAGTAAGGAATAATGGTAATGCACTGGTTTTGATCAATGAAGTTACTCTATAGCAGGCCTTGCTGATACACAGTTGGGTGAATGTATGCGGCAAAATATATGAGAACCTGTAATAAACATCTATACATTACACTACCTGTCTACAACTACAATACTAAAAGACACAAAAATAAATATAAAATTCCGATGCAGTTAAAAATAGTGTTGTTACGGTTATCGAAATCGGCACCGAAACTGCAGTTTTTTAGCAATGTCGAACCTTATCAAAATCACAGTTTTGGGTTCTCTATTGACAGTTTCGGTTTTATGATTTCCAAATGGCCTAACTCTAGACAGGACCGTGAACGTTAAGATGCGTTTTCACCGTGCACTTTAGCGTGCGTGACGTGCGTCACGCGAGTTAACGCACGCTAAACTTGGGGACCATCTCAATTAAACTGGTTATATATCCGCTCTTCTAGGGTGAGGTAGGGCTTAACTGAACAGTCAGTTGAGATGGTCCCTGCACTTAGCGCACGTTGCGCACAGTGAGAACGCACCTTTAAACAGCATGCCGCGGCGAGATGACTGCAGTGGTTAAAAATGCAATATTTTGTTCGTTTTCTTTCCCCAGGTAGTGCAGAAACAGACAATGGGCGAGGTGGGAAACTAAACAGTCATTTGATGGCCAGTTGTATCAGGAATATTTGTACCAAAACTTATCACAAATTGGATCACTTTTTTAAGTTATGATGAAAAAATTTTGGTGTTTTTTATGCCTCACAGTGTACATGCATTGCATATGCTGGTAAAGTAAACATATCATTGAATCAGTTAGTCCAGATATTTCAAAATCCATTTTAATTCTAAGCACTCTTTAGCCTCTTTAGACAACCCTTTTCGATTGGTCTGTGATACTGGTAGTTCAGATAGGTCACTGTTGGCTGCAGATAATGTCCATGATTCTTTGAGAACCAAACTTGTGGCTCAAGAATGCACATATGAGATCCCTGCTGTAATTAAACACTGCTTACCCCTGTAGACAGCCGACACAAGATTCATGATAGAAACGTAGACACATTCCACACTGAAACTCGCTGACAGTTAAGTCTCGATCTTTGCCACTAACAAATGCAGATAAACAATAAACATACTAGATGAGAATGTCACACAAAAACTTTTATTGCAGTTTATAACAAAATATACGCAGTGCAACGTCTGCAGTGCAGATATCAAATTGTTATTTGTTTTATCGGTTAAATATTTGCTATGTTTTTCTTACAGTTCAACTTATGACATCATTATAACCAATATAACTAGTATAAGCATGTGCATGCTCAATGAGATTGTACAAGAAATATGAGCTAATGCTCATGAAAGGCGTGAGAGCCTATAGCAGTTCCTGTTCGCAGGTAATCTCCATCCATTTCATCACAATTCACTCTTTAGCAGCCAAAAATCGCAAAAAAATCACTAAAACCCCTTATTTATAGGGTTCAAGGTCATCAATGTTGACAATCCTAAGAAGTCTGTCGCCATTGCTTGTTAGTCCACCCGGAAACGATAGTTTTCGGGAGGACTTAAGTTTTACCACCGATGTTTTTAATAGTTTTGAAAAAATTTAAATCACAGGATCTCCGAGATGCGTCGGCCGATCGGCGCAAAATTTTGCACGGTGGTCAGTACTAGGCCAAAGTTTATAATGCCGGTCCAAAATTTTGAAGGCCTGCCCCCAAAAAATTTTAGGGGCCAAAAACATGCAAAATTTGGCCCGATTTTGGACGACTTCGAAGTTCAGCAGCAAATATATCCGGAACGGATGAAAATATTCAAAATTGGAGTAGGAGGTTTTGCACCGGGATTTCTTCCACGTTGTGTGATGACAGTTGGGTGAACATTGGTCCACTAATCACGGAGATTATGTGGTGAAATTGTACCCACCCAAATCAACTTTTTCGAAATATCATATTTCGGCCCCTAGGGGGTGCTGTTCCCCCAAATTTTTACATGCGCTAGAAAATGACCAAATCTTACTAGCGCACCTCCACCAGGACACGGGCCCCCTTACAATTTTTTTCAAAGGGGAGGTCAAAAATGGGCCTTGATTGTAACGAATTAGCTACTATAACTTTAAAGCCAAAGGGAGTAGCCTAATGAAACTTTGCCACGTGACGTAGTGCTAAGTGGGGCTGATAACGTGCATACAAATTTTGGGGTGCTCTGCCCCCTTAAAATTTGGGATAGCGAAAAATGTCCAAAATTCAGCGCGATTTAAGACAACTTTCAACTTTGAGCGCGAATATCTCTGGAACGGATGGAGATATCGACAAGTGGTAAACAGCGTTATCAACTACCGTCCCTGCCGGGTTGAACAAAAGTGTGTGTGTGTGGACGACAATGGTTAGTTGGCTAATGTTTACCTACCCTAATTGACTTTTTCAGAAGACCATATTTCAGCCCCTATGGGGCGCTGCACCCCCAAATTTTTACACGCACCATAGAATGACCAAATCTTGCTAGCGCTCCCCCCACCGGGGACCTGTGTCCCCCTTACAATTTTTTTCAAAGGGGGGTCCAAAATTGGCCTTAATTGTAGCGAATTAGCCACTTTAACTTTAAAGCCAAATGGAGCAGCCTGATGAAACTTTGCCACGTGATGTAGTGCTAAGTGGGGCTGATAATGTGCATACAAATTTTGGAAAGCAACACCCCCTTAAAATTCACTAAAACCCCCTATTTTGGGCGATCAAGGTCATTCAAGGTCATCGATGTTGACATTTCTAAGAAGCTCGTTGCGAATGCTTGTTACGATAAGCAGCATGTCTGTGCCTATCTGCAACCATTTTAACGGTAAAATAACGCCTTTTAAGGGGGAGTGCCCCTCTTTCTCCCCTCATTCATGGGGACCCCTTCACCCAGTGGCATGAAATTTTGTCACAAAATACTAAAGATTCTAAGCTATCATATGACGAAACCTAGAAGTCTCTATCTCACCTGGGCTCCGATCGGTACCGGGTTGTGACAGACACCAAGACAGAATTACCATAGCTAATATGCGCTATAGCTAGCTATGCTAGCTCTCACGCGTAAAAATTGATCATTTATAAAACAGACATCATAAGAACAACAAGATCAACAATGATGTGAAAACAGATAACAAAAGACAAACAACCAAAACAGAATAAAAACACAATGCCAGCATACAACGTTGATGTACGCACGAAGAATGTCACAAAAATGACAGCACATATCAGCTCAATTGTTAGCATGCAAATGATTTCAATATTACAGGTCAACAATGATACACAGCACAAAACCATACTACATGCTTATAGCACTCAGTGGAGTCTCAGCCAGTTAGTGGAATATAGTTAAATCAAAAACTTGACTACATCTAAATTTTGAAGCAAAATCTGACCAATAACATGTAGTGTCTTCAGGGTTGGCAGGCAGAATGGGACCCATTGAGAGCAGTACACTGGCAGCATCATCAGCAGACATCGGCTGACTGTCATTCTCAGTTCTTGCACCATTGACAGCGCCACCAGCTGTCATACCAACATCAGAAGTGCCATCCTCAGAAGACGATGTTGATATCATAGCTGTTGTTGCCATACTCTACCAACCAACATAACAAAATACAAGATCTCTTTGAGAGTTAGGCTGCTTTCACACAGACAAGTACGAGTACGAGTACAAGTCCGGGTTTCCGTTTATGGCCCGTAGAACCTTCACTCATACGAGTAAGGCTGTGTTCACATAAACACGAGTATGAGTCCGGCACTGTATGAATAACCCGTATACGAGTTCCGGCAAACACAGGTTGCGTGTATTTCAATGGCAGCCATTCACATACATACGAGTACGGGTTACCTGTAAATTTCACTCGTACAAGTAGTTTCTGTGCAGGTTATGTTTTTATCCAACCCATGCCAAGTAAACTACCTGTAAATAATAATAATATAATGTACAAAAGCTATGGCACATATTTGACGTCAAAACTGACGTCATTGCAAAATTATTCATCGTTAGAGATGTGCAGTTGGTAAAATTATTAACGATGCGATGAAATATTGTTGTTTATTCGCAAAGCATTTCCTCAACTTGATTTAATTCAATATGGCCGACACGCGTTTAGTTATGTGCTTGTACAAGTGACCGTGAACGCTCCACTTGTACGAGTGAAGCTTCTATGAGCTGTAAACGGAAACCCGGACTCGTACTCGTGTCTATGTGAACGTAGCCTTATACTATCAAATTCAAAACTGCAAGTCTACAAACCTCTTCTACATAATCAAACAAAATGGAAAGTAACTAATCAAAGTTTATCGACAACCTTACAATAATTAATTTTTCACAACATATAAATTAATAAGATTAATAAAACACTGCATCCTCAGATGGGTGATCAAGCCATGTATCAATTTCTAATAAATGTTATCAGACCATCGATCTGAACTTATCACTGGGTATTTGATTTATGATTTAGTGATGTGACAGATTATACGTGACCTATAAATGGTGGCAGCTTAACATAGTGGCAACACTGTTGGATGCATCACTGAAGTTACTCAATGTTGAACCAGGTTAACAATGAGATGAATAACCATCTATGGGTATATTGTGTTTGTGTTCAGACAAGCCACCTGGGCCCTGGGCCAACTCAGCTTTGCCTTCCCTCTGTGTGTAGGCAAAAATGGTCACCACTAAATGAAAACAAGAAGCCCAGCTATTGTTAGAAAAAGCCGACCGTACCGCCTATGTCCGAAGCCAAGCCTACGATTTCCAGTCACAGAGAAAAGGCAATTTGTCAGAGGTGAGACAGTTCCATGTACGCTACGTTAACAGAACTCTGTCTCGAGTCCTATAATGAATGCTAGTATAACAGATATCGCATGTAGTCATTTCGCCAAGCAATATAAAAAGCTACTGTTCCATGTACGTAGTCATCTTGCCAGGTGATATAAATAGCTACAGAGTAAATGAATAAGGAAAATATCGGACACAGGTTTGCAAATATTTCTCACAATAAAAACGCCTTGCTTGGGAAGACACGCTACAGCCTATACAGTAGCTGTTGCAATACTGAACTTCAAGATAATTCAAGGTGAATGATTTTCATGTCATTTGAAAGCCAATATGCGACCTCCTATTAGTGATTAATAGTAACCTAGACTGTACCTCTAACGTTTGCGAGATATGGCCACTTATAGCTTTAAACATTAGATTAAAAACTGCAGCCAAACTGGTGCAGATGGACACATGGTTACTAGTGACAGCTTATAAGAAATCGCCAACGCCCTATCCTATGGTACCATGGCCAACCTTCTACGACTTATTTAGTTCATCCACAATACCGCATGATTGGCTTACCATAGTGCATTATTACCATTCAAGGTCATCCAATGTCCATGATTTATATCTCATTTAAAAGCCAGTATGCAACTTCTTATTAGTGATCAATAGCAACCTAGGCCCTATCGAGGGTAGGAAAATATTGTGATATTTTCGAAAATATCAAAAATATTGAAAATATCGTGATATTTTCTATATTTATCCATTGATGTGTTAAAATTACATTCAACCAAGCGATACATCAATATCATATGCTTGTATATAAATGAGATACTGATACAAAGCATTTGCACGGCAAAATTGTTTTTTTTTGCTATTATCAGCATCATTTTATTATGGCACAAGTGGCAAAAATTTCGTGCAAATTGATCATCATTTAAGTAAATTATGAAAGAAAGAAAAAGGTGCCTTGTTTTATAAAACACCATGTATATAACGCCACTCAATAGTTGTAATCCGGAATTCGCTATTCGCTAGGGGTGCCACCATCAAAGTTAGGTAGGGCGGTACATCCAGCGCTACTGCAGCTGCTGCCTGATGCTACAATCAGTAGCTTTTCTCATATCAGCTGATATATTTCGTTTTGCATTTGTTATAAAAATAGATGTCAAGTTGTTTCGCGAGCTTCAGAATATTTTAAGGTCACATGGTGTTACATTGAGCGGTCAGAAAAAGTGTTATATTATTTCTTTATGTAGGCCTCAGGCTAATACAAGCGCCGTATTAATGCTAGCCTAGCTGTCGAAGGCAGTAGACCTCATTGTTACAGAACTGTAGAAGACAGAGAAGAGTCTCGTTAGACAAATTAACCACACACGATGGTCTTCTAATGACAAACCCGCAGCTGTTCTCGAGTTTAAAAGATCTCCATGAACTGCCACCAGTGTCCGAACCGCCAACACGGCACCAGAGCCAGTCTTTTGTAGTAGTCAATTGGCAGCTCTGTCCCAACTGAGCATCAACCTCCCTTCCCCTTCTCTTTCCTTTAAACCTACTGTCACTTTTCCCTTTTCCTTCCCTTTTTTTCTCTTAAAACCAGTTAGGGCCTGGAGGAGCACTGGCACTGCTGTAATTAAGCTCCCCAGCAAGTCCGGGGCATAACACTATAGGCCTACGCTCGCAAAACTCATAATAGTTACTGTTACAACAATTCTCCTGGTCCATATGATAAAGATATTGTTCATTCATTTGTGACACCAACTCAGTTACACTCGATGTCCTCAATGTCATTATAATGTATGTGTTTGCACCATAGGCCTAATCTAAACATCAGTTGTCCAAACTGCATGGCCAGATAATTTATACGAAATTTTTAAGGTCGAAAATGGCAGCCCTCCCCTAAAACCGGCAGCCCTGTCCGGCATAACATCTCGTACATGCCTAAGGCCAGCCCTGAGGTTTTGTCCCCAAAAACAGATTACAGAACTTATAAATATGGGGCTACGACAACGACTAGGCCTAGGGCCGTTAATAGGTGCAAATCGTATACAGAAGCGTTTTTAGCCAAAAATTTCTAAGTCAATTTTTTGGCCCAATTTTCGACTTTGGGTTCAGGAGCTAAATATTAACTTCGAATTTTTGTTTCCAAAAAGGCATAGTCGTGCGCATGAGGCCACGTCGTGTGAGCCATCGCGAGTGAAAATCTGTCAGGCGGTCTGACCTGCAGGCCTGTGTGCAACAAAAAAGTATAACTATTTGCCGTGAAGCTCCCAATAGATGGATTTGCATGAAATTGTGCACAGGGGGTTGTCTAACTTATCACCTGTTTCAAATTTTTGGTCAATTGGTCAATTAAGGGAATTTAAGGCACTCAAAATAACGGCAGTGTCATCTAAAATTTGGGGTTTTCTGTGAGCTCACAGCCCCCTGGCTCAGTATTTTACATCTAGAAATAAGGTTGGGGTCTATATTGCTATTGTCAAGTGCGAGAGCTCTCTCTAGCTTAACGGCTGTAAAAAATATGATGTAGGTTTATACAATATAGACCTAAGCATATGCCTATCTCCAGCCCCCAAAACTGCAGTTTGGATGGATTAAATTGGAGAGTGGTTTAATTTATTTTCTTGTAACTCCAAAAAGCACACCCTTGCATGATTCTGCGCGTTTTAAGTCACTATGCGTTGAGATCCATTCAGTTATCTCTTCAATACGAATGTACCGCCAACACGGCGCTAATGTACCGCACCCGCGTATTTTCGACAGTCTCGCCATCTGGCGAGTAAAGTTGAATCTGAATTTCGGAGTAGGCCTATTAGCCGCGAACGTTGCTAACTGTTCCGCTCATAATATACTAAGTATAAATTGTATTTTATAATAACGTACAATGAAACAGTCCTCCAAAAATATGAAAAATAATAATAAAGTTTTGATAAACAACAACAGATGTAGCTAAAACTCGCAATGGCCCGAGTTTCGAACCATACGTTTATAACTTAACGTAAGGGGCTACTTGGATTGCCTTTACTGACGGCTTGTGTCAAACAAAAAGCTCAGGGCCGACTGTCCGCGGGTGTCGGAAGGCTAGCAAATGTGAATGCAGTGCTTTTTACTTGTTTGATGTCTAAACATTTTGTAAAAAAAAATTGGGGCCAAACGGCTAAACGTGGCTATTTTTGACAGCCTACTAGCCTAGTTCTAAGCTGTGATGATGCAGTTCAGGCTAGCAGCAGCAGACGATTTCTTTGTCTAACAGCCTATAAGAAGTTATCACCCTATCCAACGGTGCCATCACCGACCCTCTACGACATACCATTTAGCCACAATAGTGCATAATAACCTTTCAAGGTCATCCAAGTTCATCCATGGTCATCTGATAGAGCTTATGTGATTTCCTATTAGTGATCAACAGCAACGTAGGCCCATCTGTCACTGTTTCCGAGATAAGGCAAATAATTGGCATGATACCTTGCATTGAAAACTACGGCCAACCTGCTGCAGATGGACACATGGTTACTATTGACAGCTTATAAGAAGTTTCCATCGCCCTATCCAACAGTACCATCACCAACCCCTCTACAACTTACCGTTCAGCATAGGAAACGAGAGGAGGCCCCAAATTAACATTTCTGGCTAAGCCAAGACAAGGGCTCAAGGGTAAATTGTTAATCATGCAATAAACACAACTTGAAACAAGCTGTTCCAATGTTCTTGTGGCTCTTGTAGCACATAACTGCATTGACAAATGTCAACTGTTGTTGTTGTTGTTGTAGCCCACAGCTCCTCTCCTTCTTTAGTTGTCGTCAAGCTTGAGAAAATCACCCACCATGTCTGGATTGTCCCATAGATCTCGAGTTGCCAGTTGTCGGGCATGCAAGACACTGGAACAAATGTTCAACGAAGTGTGGTGCCACTCCACAGTACGGGCAACTTGTAAGAGTTGAGGAGCCGGCAGTGACCTGAACGTAACTGAGCAAGGGTAGTGTGGATGGATCTAGAAAGGTAGCATTCAAATGATGATAATTCAGGCTGGTCCATGGACTCTGTTTGGTACAAAGTTCGACTGTGCATCTACAACTGCTTGGCTGTGAAGATTGCGTAAAGCAGAACGGTATTGCTCAACTTCAGAGATGCCATCATCACAGAGTGGTCCAACATCACTGTCAAGTTTACTTAGCATGCCCTTCATATTTCTAGCTGGGGCTGGATGAGATGTTAAATGGTGGCTGGCATGATTTGACTAATAACGTGACGATCAATATTGTTTAGCTAGTAATGTCAACTGATAGCTGGCACAAATTTCTGAAACGGCAAACCCTAGAAATTAAATATTAAAACACTAAATTAACACCTAAAGCTGAAAGATAAATGCATACGACTGCAGGTTTATATCACAGCATAACTATATGACTGTGTAGAAATCATAATGTAACATAAGAAACCAGCAAATTAAAAAGTTGAAGAAATCTGGTAAACAAACAGTTCCGGTTGGAATGGGGAATTTTTAGACAGGGTTTCCTGATAATGCATCTATCACAGATAACAACATGACCTACAGAGTACCTGCAGAAATCCAAAAATAATAACATTATCATGCAAGCACTGATAACACTCTATGCAATAGCAAAAAGCACAAAAAGTCTGCCAATATTGCACAGAAATATGACAATTATTGTATATGATCTTGAACGAATTCCCTAATTTCACTCCATCCATCAAGCTTGTTGCTTCATAATAAACAAAACATGGACAAAACAACATTTCATGCTGACTACAAAACACTCAGCATAGTCAGTAAAGGAGTGCAAGGCGACGCCAACAAATGTGCATGGGAGTGGGAAGAATATCTGAGACTAGGAGCACCCCCAGTTTTATTCTAAGTATGATGTCTCAAAATTAGCATCTTCCATAAGGAATTTGAGAAAAAAATCAATTTGAGGAAAAAAATTTGGAGGGGTAACCTCTGTAGTATATTCTACAAAGACCATTCTAATCTACTCCTTAAACTTTGCTCCCAGTTTGGTGCAAACAAACTACTGATAATGTCACGAAGAGGCTCCAAAGGATTCTGTTTTTGATGAAGAACTGACGAAATGATGAAAACTGACAGTGGTGATGAAAACATTAATTTTTGACGAAATTTGATAAATAGCTGTTGGAAATTTGTGGAAAAATTTTCTTGTCAGAAAATGTCTGTCTAAAAATGTAAAATCTGAAGTGGAAAAAACCCCGCTTTTGGGGAAATCAGTGCTGTGCAAACAGAAATAAATCAAAAACATAGGCTATAAAATATGCAAAACTTCCTCCAATAAACATAAGATAAAATTTTTTTTACTTAATTCCAACTTAGCACGAGTGTGAATCCAGTGGGTTCGAGTCTCAGTTCAAAGTCACAAAGGTTCGAGATTTTTTCTTGAGAAAAGTAGAAGTGGCAAAACTTCACAGAATAAGTAAACAGCAGTAACAGTTATACACTGCTGAATAGGCCTCATTCTCAAATGGCAGAAAACTGGCAAAATTTAGGATTTGTGGCAAAATTTTTGATGAAATTTGCACTTTGACGAATGAAAAATGGAATTTTTAGCGGCAGAATCTTTTGGAGCCTAGTCATAAACTGTTATTAGAGTAATGCACATACAGTAGCATGCGGCACTGCAGGGGTGTTGGCAGGCGAGAGGTCCGGCGCCCCCCCCAACCTCCGACAGAATGACCCATGAGATCTCTGCAAATCCGAGCTTTTTGCGTGGATGAAGAGAGGGAGGGGAAAGGGGTTAGCGATGATGAATCGACAACCACTCAACATGGACCCCCCAGATCTGATAACCTGGTGCTGCCCCTGCGGCAATGACTGATGTTCCAGCAGCCAGAAATAAAAAGAAACAAGAAGCCCAGCTGACGCTAGAATGGGTCCGACTGTACTGGTTGTCACTGACCTTGAAGGTCATCCAAGGTTGATGATTTTCATTTCATCTGAAAGAGCATATGCCATTTCCTATTAGTGATTAATAGTAATTAACCTAGGCCCTATCTTGCACCGATTAGCCACAATATATACGTAAATACAGATGGACGGAGGGAAGGACAACAACCAAAACAAAAGGTCAACCTTTTAGCTCAGAGCTTAACGAGCAGCCTAAAATCTATGATAAGATACAAACACTGTACACACATCAAACAGCTAAGCGGTCTATGAGATCAGATACACCGAGATTATCAAAGTCGGTGGCAATCTGACGAGCTGTTTTGCCATTTATTGTCCGTGACACATCAGCACCAGCATCGAGAAGCAACTTGGCAATGTCTGAATGACCTACAACAAACACTTAACAACCTTGCAATCAGGCTAAGCCATTATCAACATGGCATGAAAAGTCTAACACATGGCTTTAAATTTTTCGAAACTACTGAATAAGCACTACTATTCACTATAATAACTTCATTTTCTCACAAGTTCATTGCACATGACCTCCAGATAGCAGATGACTGACTGACACAAATAATACAGAAATATTTTACGACACCCAGATTCCAAATTTCCAGATACTGTTGCCATTATCAAGTACGTCTGAATAGAGTGCGCATTTGCAGCAATGACGTGACGCCACCAATCAACCACAACATCGTATCAATGTTCCACCTCGCTACAGTCAGCAAACGAGAATTTCTGTTCTTCAGTGCTAACATATGGAACAAGCCTCCAGCTGAAATCAACTCTGCAGCATATCACTTTTTGTCTGCAGAAAGTGTCTCAAGCATACTTGTTTGACACCATAGGCCATTCGAATGCAAATTTTGGGGGCAAGTCATTCGGATGCTAGTTGGCATGTGGGAGTTATGCCAAGTTGGCAATAAACGGGAAAAGAAGCAGAGAAAGACCAAAGAGAAGGGCTGGATGGGATAAAGGACAATACAAAATCACTCAACATGACAATTCGGAAGCCATAAGAACTGCACAAGACCGAACATGGAGAAAGATCTGCATGCCTCTCGAGCATCGCCAAGGCAATATTGTAAAGTTTGCCGGTCCCCTCGCCCCTGCTACTGCTTCTGCTACTGCTTCTACGCTCCGTGCATCTGCTGACGGGGCACCAGTCACTTTCGGTTCCCGATTATCTGACATGGCTCCTTGCTTAGTGGTGGAGGAGACCGACCCTTTACAGATATCTAACTTAACAGCAGGTTCGCGGGGTAATCTACCCCTGGCCCGGAAGACACCGGCCAAGTATTTTTTACCACTTCTAACCGGAATGGTGGCAAACTTCTCTAATTATTAAAATTAATAAAATTGGGGAATAAATTTAAGGGAAAATTTAGTTATCGCCAAAATATAAGAATCCCCCAAAAGTTTACTCTCGCCTGCACTGAAGAGT
>Ga0209367_1004020_pt1 | contig 20169 bp, 15 predicted proteins | sample WorMetLIZISLAND2_FD_187412 | JGI IMG/M metagenome (GOLD analysis project Ga0209367, IMG submission 187412) | Marine gutless worms symbiont microbial communities from Max Planck institute for Marine Microbiology, Germany - Olavius geniculatus... ...
CAGTGAGAATCGAACCGCAACCTGAAAGTTACGAGTCGACACCAACCACTAGACACTTGCACCTACACAGGCAGGTAGGTGTGAACAACTTGCCTAAGGCTGTTACTTAGTGGTGCATTGGCTGGGCACTGAACCGTGGACCTTTCGGTCTCGTATCCAACGCCCTAACCACTGAGCCACCAAGCCACTAATGAAGGTGCAGATGAAAAAAGCAAAAGTTGCCTAGACTCGCTCCTACGTGCCTACTGGGCTGTGTAGCATATTGTCCAAATTGCAAGTTTTTACTCAGCGCAAAGATTTGTCGCTGCAACCGACAGAAAGGTTTAAACGTCAAATCATTTGCTGACTACGTGTCGTTCGTTTCCTGGTTAGGCTATAGCCGCAACGGATGCGTTATGGGGTGTTTACACGATCCAGCAAACGTCCAGCAAACTTCCAGCAAATGTATTCAAAATACATGTGCTAATGCTGGACGTTTGCTGGATCGTGTAAACACCCTATCACAGCCAGCCGCCAGTCACCTTTCGCCGTAGCTATAGAACTGTAGTGTTAAGACGTCGTCAACAACAAAGAGACTGAGACTGGCATGGAGATGCAGATTGCATGTGCAACCGAGGTGACCGTCTCCAGGCATATCAACCAAACCACGGCATCCTACAATCCCTTTTTCTCTGACAAGCTGTTCCGTGCAGTGTTTTCAAAAGTGGTTTTAGTGTAGCAGTTTATTACTAACAGTACGTCAACGGCCAACTGACGTCAGCCGAACTACCGGGTAATAAAAATGATGATCTTCAAAATAAAACCACAAGGAGCGCAGAAATATATTTAGTATAAAGTGTAAAGGTTTATTGCGGTTTTTTCGCTACTTTTTTCGCGGTGTCCTGACAGTCGGATTATACGCGTCTGTGTCCAAAATTGTATATAACGTAGGCCTATACGATTACGATAGAACATACAGATAATATTACACTGATATAAATTTGTTGTTAAATATAAACATTTTAGCCATTTTTTGGTATTAGGCCTAGTTAAAATACTGTGATTAAAGTTAGCTGTTACATCGCTGTTTAAATATTTTTGGCAGTGTTTTATGCGGTCTGCTTTTAGCTGTTTAGGCGTAGGGGCATATTGTAAGTAGTTATCGCCTATTTATTCTGGCCACTGTCATTAATGTCCAAATGATCAATGTTCATCGTTTATCGCCAACCAAACACTGCACCTTTCCTGTATTCTGTATAGTCTAGAAACACAATGTATCGTAACCTACTATGGCAATAATCGGCTGACAGAATTTCAGCGTTTGTGAAATACTGTATTTTGCACAATACGGCACATAAATGTCGACGCGAGTTTGTATGCAGTATGCAGTATTATGATGTTGAATCCGATCGAAGAAATTATTTCTTATGGGGTGTTTACACGATCCAGCAAACGTCCAGCAAATTTCCAGCAAATGTATTTAATGCTGGACGTTTGCTGGATCGTGTAACACCCTATTACACATAACGTAATTTATCGATATCGTCATTGCTGCTTTTATTTAAAAAGCCGCAGTTTGTGAATCCCATATATGCTGCGCAATCCACATAACTGAAAAATGTTACTATCCGCGTAATCGCCAAAAAAATTTCAAATTTATAAAATTATTTAAGAAATTTATAAGTAAATTCACAATAATGTATACATCGTAAGTCTATACTTAGTACACGCAATGTACAGCTTTCTGATAAAAATAAAGAGCAACCAAGCGACAAAGTTGTTGCCTCAAAATGCAAAACCAGAAAACTAATAAATCAAATCGCATGGTTGAACATTTTTGCAAGTTTTGTAGGCTATTCGGGAATACTTTGGTTGCAACTGGCTAAGAACTCCTGCTTTATAGGCTTACGTTCGTATACTGTGGGGCTAGTCGGACACTTCAGATCGTATGATTGCTTGTTCGCAGCGAAAAAAAATATAGACGCCTACAGCTGCCAGCCTTTACCTCAGAGAATTCAACAAGAAATTCGAGCTAATGCTCACGAGACGCGCGAAAGCCTATAGCAGTTCCTGTTCGCAAACTGTCAGTTTGAAATCTCCAGCCACTTCGTCGCAGTTCATTCTTGGAGTGTGCGCTGCAGCCGAAGATCGCAAAATCAATAAAACCCCATATTTTTGGAAGATCACGGTTTTTCAAAGTCATCGATCTTGATACGACTGAAAAGCTCGTCACTAGTGCTTGTTGTGATAGGCAGCATGCCCATGGTGATCTGCAACCGTTTTGGCGAAAGACTGGCCAACAACGGTAGAATAACGACTTTTACGGGGGTACCGCTCTTTGATGCCCTCGTGCGCAATTTTCCTTGAAACTAGATAATCGAGACTTAGACCGTCGTAATCTACGTTCAATGTTAAAAATTTTATTCGCAGCTTGTCCATGTGTACCGTATTTCAATTGATTTCGGCGCAATTCGCTCTTGTAATGTGTCTCGCAGCCAAAAATCGCAAAAAAATCCATAAAACCCCTATTTTGGCGTTCAAGGTCATCCAAGGTCATTAAATTTGGTGCCAATCGATAGCCAGTAGGCCTATACAATTTTCTATTAGTGATTAATAGTAACCTAAGCACTATCTCGCACCGTTACTGAGATACATCGACTTATTGGCTAAAAATCGCAAATTTTTTCTACTTCCTCTCATTTAGCGCTCTCGTTCGGGGTGACCCGTTCGAATTTATGGAAAAGTTTTACGGTTCCTGAAACTAGAGTCTTTCAGGCAGCCAAAGTGGACATTTGGTGATCTTAGCTTGCACCGTTTTTTGACTGATCCACCAGTGTGACAGACGAACAGACAGACAAAATTGCGATGGCTAAGACGCGCTAAAGCAGTAGCTGCTTTCGCACGTAAAAACCGAACAGTTTGCGGCGTTGATTTGGGCTTGTGTGGCGAAGGGCGATTTTTGTTTATAGCTTGTCCGTTGTTTGCGATTGCTAAAATTTTTCTTTCAATACAGTATGAGGCGACTTTAGCCGGTTTAGGCTATATACGCGTCGGAGTTCAGCTGTTAGTAATTAGCGAATCCACCCAGTCTACCTTTCACATTTGCGTTGTTGCATTCGTGTTGAACTTCAGCTCCGAAATGTGTCGTAGGCTATTTGAGTGATGTAGGGCTATTGTGTATGTTGTAAATTTCAGACGGAATCATGGAAGAAAACAGCAGCGCAGAAGCCGAGGGAATGCAGATGTCAAATGGTAACAACAGCAGCAGCAGCAGCATGACGGAAGCCGGGGTTTCGCGGTTTCGAGTGGAGCACCAGTTGTTGTTGTATGGTCTGCCGGTGATCGTGGTGTTTGGGACACTCGGTAATGTCGCTTCGGCGCTCGTGCTGTCACGTCCACGCATGCGTGAGAAATCCTTCTATTTCTACCTGCTTCTGTTGTCAGTTGTTGACACGGTGGTCTTGTACTCGAGCGCCGTCAAGACGTGGATGCGTCTGACCACCGGCAGTGAATGGCTGCACGCCTCCGAGGTCGCCTGCCGGTCCTTGACCTTCACTCTCCTCGCGGCCCAACACCTCAGCGCATGGTTGATCGTACTGACCACGGCTGACCGCTTCGTTGCCGTCTGGTTCCCACTCAAGGTCAACGTCTTCTGCAGTCTCAAGAGAGCTCGTCTTGCCTCACTCATTCTACTTATCATCACTCTCATACTTGATGGACACGTCTTCTGGACCTTCGAACTACTGCCGGAAGGTAACTAATGGGGTGTTTACACGATCCAGCAAACATCCAGCAAACTTCCAGCAAATGTATTCACAATACACGTGCTAATTGCTAGACGTTTGCTGGAAGTTTGCTGGAAGTTCCTGGACGTTTGCTAGATCCTGTAAACACCCTATTATAAACCACTTCCGAACCTTACTTATACAGTAAGAAATAGCCGTACACCTAATGCACTATATAGTACTTACTACGTGATAGACTTACTGAAATATTTCAATATGCACCAGACACGCTGTATAATGTTATTTTCTTTTGTTCATAACGTCTACAGTGTACACATCATTCTGTCATTTCTGTGTATTTCTGCGACCGTATTTTCGGTAAATAAGAATGTCTATAATTTTACACTAGACGTGGAAGTTATTACTTTCTCCGAAGAAAGGAGGTCACGTTTTACCTCTGTGTGCTCGCACGATAAGGAAAAAAAAGTTGTAACCGTATTTGATTTTGAAGCAATTTTTATAAAACGAAGGCACAGCCTAAAGAATAAATCGATTATATTAGATTTTGATGTAGGCTAATTCTGGATCGAAATCTCGATAAAAAAAAACTCAGCGGGGATTTGTGCTCTGTTGTTGCTTTTAGTTTAATATGATATTGTAAACTTATAATTACGTGAATGACATTTTATAACAGGCCTAAATGTATCTGTCTTATATTACGGTTGTTGTTTCTTGGGCTTTCAAACGTGTGTACACTGATAGTTTTGTTTTATGTGATTTTACGTTCAAGCTGAAATAAGTCAGTTATCAAAGGTGAAATCACTGTGATCGTTAATTGTATTTTCGGCACGCATATATGGATGACAAGCTCGATGTAACTAACTGTAGCCTACGTAGGTCTAACGTTCGTTTGTTCTCATTAATCATAAATCCCGTAGCTGTCATTCACTGTGCATTGGACTGGGCAGCATCATGCTGTTTATTACGTGTCTGTAGTCGACTAGTTTCGCTTAATGACGTTGTTTCATTTACATGCGATCAGAATGCGTGGTCGTCAACATTTTATGACTTTCGTCACTCCTAGAAAATAGCGCATTATGCGTGATAAAAGGCCGATGAATTTTTCGTTTCCGCAGCCTGTATATTAGTCCTGTATATTTTATGGCAGAGATTTATAAAAATAGAAACGTAGACTCAACAGTACAACACCGGGAACTGTTTCGACAAATTCGAAATTGCATTTCAAATTTGCATTGCAAATTGGAAAACTCATTTTAGTGTGGCACTGCAGTACAAAAGAAAAGGTATCTCTGTGGTACTATGATGCAATGAAGATCGCACTTCTCGTTTCAAAGGTTGTCTGTGGATTTGCAACGCGTTCCCTCTTGAGTATTTTCCTACATGAATAAGCCTTTAACGACTGTTTTTGTAATTTTCCAGTTTACAGGTTTTTTGATATTGATGCAAAATAAGTTTATTATCGTTATCATAAGAGAAATTTGACGCTTAGAACTGGGGCATGGCGTCAGCCTAGGATGACTCCGTTTTGGGGGGATTTTGATCTTTTACTTTTTGCTCTCAAAATCTGATTAGATGTTCTTTTTCCAATCTTCACTAGCGACACAACTTTAGAGAAAGTCCTCGAAGAATTCATAAACGTATTCTACAGATAGCGCGGAGACAACGTCATCGTTAAAGTTCTGCAGAACCTAAACGAGTAGTGTATATCTTTCCCTTTCTAACACGATGTAAACGGTGAGCCAAAAAGCGAAATGGACTTTGGTATTAAATCTCAGCAATTTAAACGTCGGTCATAACAGTAAAGTTCTGTAGTCTGTCACTGTCAGCAGTAGACGTTTCTGAACATTGCTGCTGAAAATTACACAAATTTGCGGTTCAACTCAAACGTGCAATTTTCAGTAGAAATATTTACAAAAAATTTGAGCTAATGCTCACGAGACGCGCGAAAGCCTGGTTATGGTTCAGTAGTTTAGCTGAAAATTGGGGTGTTCACGCTAAGTAAACATACAAATACCAAATTCTCTATCTGGATCGCATAACGATAGTAGCGTGGCGTCACCTTGTGAACGATATAGACTTGTGTCGCAGCCAGAAATCGCCAAAAAATCCATAAAACTGCCTATTTTGGTGTTCAAGGTCATTCAAGGTCATTGAATTCGGCGCCAATCGACAGCCAGTGTACGACTTCCTATTAGTGATTAGTAACCTAGGCCACATCGCGCACCGTTATTAAGATACAGCGACTTATCGGCCAAAAATCGCAAATTTTGCCCACCCTCCTGTCATTTAGCGCCCTCGTTCGGGGTGATCCCCTTCGAATTTATGAAAAAAGCTTCACGGTTCCTGCAACTAAAGTCTTCCAGGCAGCCGAAAGTGAAGATTTGGTGATTCTAGCTTGCACTGCTTTTGACTGATCCACCCGTGTGACAGACAGACGGACGGACAGAATTGCGATGGCTAAGACGCGCTGAAAGCAGTAGCTGATTTCGCGCGTAAAAACCATGTTTGTTGCAAATAAGACAGTATCAAGTTTTTTGCGGTTTTCGTGGATGTTTTGCCGACGAATTTATAACATTGCAGTGTGTCACTGTGTGCGTGTTCAAATAATTCAATATGTCGGGTCTCAGCATGCACGCAGATGCAGCATCGCTGGCCAATGGCTGCGTTGATGACGCGATTGTGCAATCACGTAGCCTACTGAGCGTTTAGCAGAAGCGTCGCAGCGTATTGAGCTGCTAAAATAACGCCAGCGGCAAACCCAACTAAGCTAAACAAATCTGTCGTACAGAAATGCCCGATAGTTTATCATTCTACAACGAAATAATTATATGATTCGTAAATCATGCTGGCTAACGTAGGCCTAAATAAACTGTTAAACACGCTAGTTTCGCAAAATAGTGCAGCAACAGATTTAAAAAATCGACAAATGAATGACGAGATATGGACGTTATTCAGCACTTTGTGCTTCTCAGTCTATGTAACTGTAACTGTAACTGAAACAATAGGTAACAGATAAGATCTATAAATAAACGTTCTTCTGCACTTTATCTCAAAATGCAAGAGTAAGTTATCGCATTATGTCGGCACGTGGGCGACACAATTTTAGCCAACCGTAAGCCTACTTAATTAACGGTCGGGCTATTGGCGTGGTTGTCATCCGTCCGTTCCTATGCCCGTCTAAGTAAGTAAGTAAGTAAGATTATTTAGGAGGCGCAATTTAACAATAGCCATAGTGCGCCGCGCTCTCAACGCCCGAACAAAAGTGTCTTTAACTGCCGTTAAAACTGTTCAATGTTAATGTCAGTTTGTCTCAGATGAGCTGGCAGACTGTTCCACAGCCTGTTTGTCTGTCTGTAACGGGTATATTATGGCTAAACGGTAAGTCATAAGGAAAAACTGTTTACACGAATAATTAACCACAAATAATTAAAGCCAAGCACGCAAAATTTCAGCGAGCTAGAGCAACGGGAACATTTTCAAATTTTGGGTTGAGTATAGGGTATAGGAAAAATGTGCGTTTCAAATGGAAAACCGGCCATATCTTAAAAACGGTAAAAGATACGGCCAAGGTTATTATCAGTCACAAGTAGAAAGTGGCATACGCCCTTATGGATGAAATGAAAATAATCCATCTTTAAAGTTGGATGACTTTGAAGGCCACTGAGAACCAGTACAGTCGGCTATTCTAGCGACAGCTGGGTTTCTTGTTAGTTATGATTCGCCAATGGCAGTAAGACTGACTGCAATGTTGGCGCATGCGTGCAGTGAGAGATGGGAATGGTACGTTGATCTGGCCCAAGTCGTGTCAACCGGGCGGACTGGCAGAAGCGTTCATGTTCGGCGCGTTCGAGTACATCAAGCTGGCGACCTATTCAGTCGTACCGTTCATCATCATACTAAGCCTGAACGTGGCAATCGTAGCGCACCTGCGTCACACTACGCCGATGCTACGCTATTCCCGGCACCACGCGCCGTCAGCAAGTGGCTGTGAGGGCATTCCGCTGCATAGAGTTGGTGACACTGTCATACAGCGACAATCCGCCTCAGCCAACAGCCGATCCGAGTCCAGGCAATATTCTAACTTCAGTACACGTTCTAGTAATGATCTAGATAATCTGTCCTCAGCGTTTTTGCTTTTATATGTTTGCACAATGAATAATATACAGGCCTACGTATAACATGGCAATAAATTAACCATAATTATTATCAGCGCGCCGCTGGTCGCTCCATGTGGCACGGTGCGTTTTACCATTGGCGACCGCACCTTTCCAGCGACTGCTGCATCGGTCTGGAACAGTTTGCCGGAGTCAGTCCGGTCATCGCCGTCGTTGTAAGTTATCCGCAGCAGACTGAAAACCAAACTTTTTGCCCGGTCTTACAGCCATGACTAAAAACGTCTCATTGCACTGACTACTATTACGTGACTTCACTGTTTAGGCTTATTGTTACGTGTCCTTGTACTCTTAGGACTTAACGCCACGCAAAGGTTTATTCGTCCTTCATTATCATCATCATCATCAAACTCAGAATTTCAACTTGGTGTTACTACACATTCGCACCAACTTTAGCTTTTGACTTTCCAGATAAGGAGATTTACTGCCAAGGATGAAATAGGCCTACTGTGTAAAACGAGTAGGCTAATAAGAATACTCCGATACTATCGTAACAGTATTTTATTCTGTACTGTACATGCATTTTACTACAGGGGTTCTAGAATCTGTGATCGCTGAATGAAACGCCGCTGCATTCGTTGGACTAAGATTTAGTTCGGAATTTAGCAAAATGTTTAGCATACGGACTCGAGTTAAATCCAAAGCATATTTCTTTAATTTTTTTGCTTCTTCAGGCTTCTGCATTTGTTTTCGAGGTTTTTTTCCATTAAATCCAGCTATAAGTTTTGGGGAGCGCTTTAACTTCTCAGCGGGATTGAAGCAACGTTCAGTTTGAAGACAATTTGAGCTTGAAAAATTACGACTTGGAAGCAATCCCAAAAATCCAATTTATGTGTAAGAAAATTTGAGAAATTTGAATATTTTTAAAAATAGGCTTAGCTTATGTGCAAAATGTGTATCAACATGATTTAATGATTATAAATGCAAAATAAGCTAAATTTTTTTGAAACTTATTTGTAGTTTTAGGCTGTGGCTAGTAAAGCGACCAGCCGGCAACAATGAGGCAAACTCAAAAAAACTGACAAATAAGCGAACCTCTGAGCGAAAAAAAACATTTACTTGTCAACAGCCATTGAAAAAAACAAGCTCCTGGAACAAACAGGTCGTCGAGCCATTGAAAACATTGCCAGACGCATCTCCGCCATCAGAAGGAAATCTCTTGAATGTGCCCATTCTTGCCTATCCATGCGGTAATTCGGTAACCTTTGTGAGCACATCAACGAGTAGCCAGTAGCCACGGCCACTTATTACCTGTACTCAATACTTTAGACCGCCGTATTTTAGCTTGCGGGTGCGTATAAGTGGGAAGGAAGCTAGTTGTTAATGAGGCGCTCACCGGACTCATTCAATAAACGTCACCGGATATTAGCAACACGGCGTCCGTCCGTCTGTCCGTTTGTCCGTCTGTCCGGCCGGAAGATGCAAAGACTGACGGGCGACGCTGTAACGGCTAGCGCCAAAGCGCCATGACGTAGCATATCAATGTGGGCGTCTGATTGTTTTGGCTCCCATTGACGGCAACAAGTAACTGATACGTTGTCAGATTTTCTGTCGCTATAGTCAGAGATAATCGTCGTCGTATCTGTTAGGCGGCAACACTAATAATTATATATGTAAAAAAACTTACCAGTTTTCAACTGTGTGTAAGGACGATGTGATGATATCAGTTCTCCAAAACAGCAAAAATCATTTGGGTAACCTTAGATGGGGCTATGCATATGGCGTCCTTTAGTTGGTAAAGCTGACTTTAGTTGGTAATCACTAACATTGTCTAAACTCTAAAGCCTTTTTCATTTGATGTTATTTGTCGTATTAGGCCTACTTGTCCAATTTTTAGTGATAGCGTAGCAGCCGAAAATGTTTCTGTTAGCCTATGGCTTAGCTAATGATACGCCTAACAAGGAAGCGAAAATATGACCCTGTGCCGACAAAATATTCAGCTAACTGCGCACTCATAAGCCTATGCATAGAAACTGTCCAACTGCACAGCACAACCCTAACCTTGACATTAGACACTTTAAAGCTGAAAGATGCTGTAGCAGCTACTGTGCCATGGAAAACATTTACATCAATCTTGGATTTTATGCCTATGTTCTAGTGCCCCATCTAAGGTTACCCAAATGATTTTTGCTGTTTTAGAGGACTGATATCATCACATCGTCTTTACGCACAGTTGTAAACTGGTAAGTTTTTTTTACGTATATGTTTATTTATAACACCGTGTTCGTTGTCCGTCTTGAGTCGGTGGCGTTCTAGTGCAGCATACTAAAGCAGTTTTACGTATACAACCTGTGCTCTATAACATTGGCGTTTGTCATAAAAACTTTTATGTAAATTTTTAGACATGGTTACGTGTAAAAACGCGAAACGCAAAACGTTTGCCCAATATTTCTGTAAACTTTGCAACCATATCCAAAATAAGTCTGCGTATCATTGTGAGCATATCATGAAAATTTCATGCTTTTATCCACAAAATGCAAAATTTTTCTGTTTTTGGCACCTAAGCAAATGAACTACAGTGAGTATAAAATTAAATTCGTCAGTGCGTATGTGATGCGTATGATGTGTGCAGAAGTGGCGTAGCGGGCGAAGAAGCGATTCAGCTTACAACCTCCCGTCGTTCAGCGGGGTCGAGCATCGCGGGTGGCAAAGGTCAAACCAAGGTCACTACGATGCTGCTGGTCGTGTCGTTCGCCTGGCTCATTCTCACCACACCGTTTGCGGTGTGTGGCTTCATCTTCGCTGTCGGTGACGTGGACCGAGCTCTGGCTGATATTCTGATGCCGTTCAAAGCAGCGGCGTTTCTGCTAATGTACACGAACCACGCGGTGAATTTCTACCTGTACTGTATGACTGGGCGCCGGTTCCGCCGCGAGTTGGTCGATACGCTGGCGGCTTGCAGGTGCTGGACCGGCGCCGCGGTGGGTGGTCGCTGGTACCAACAACCGTCGATGACTGTCGGAAATGGCGGCGCCCATGCTCTGATGACGGATCGAGGAAACCTGCTCATGTCAACACGACTCAGATCATGATGTTGAGAGTGACCGATATATGATGAATTATTTCAATACTGATAGTAATCAGTTAGTTCGGTTATTTTGCCCGAAACAGTATCGCTTCACTTCAGTGCCCGGATTCTATTCCATTTTCTGTATGTGATGTCATATTTTGTATCGCCATTGAAAGTAGGCCCTACGTCAGACTACCACGATGTAGCGAAGTGACTGTAGTTTGCAATGCCGTTTTCCGACATTTTGTACCCTTTCCCAATTCTCCGAATAGGTCCGGAAATTTTAGGACCTAGTTTTTAAGGTACACCGATTTCGATCACGAGGCAAAATTTTGCAGAATCGGCTAAAAAAACCGCGGAGATTAGGAGGCGAAAGAATATAATGGCTTATGTGTACATACAGTGGTAGTCTGGCTCAGTTGGTGGCGTCGTTGATCGCATCAACGAACTTAATCAATATCAGGCCCGGTTAGTACCCGGATGGGTGACCAATAAGATATGTAACTAGCCACTCAGGTCAACTCAGCCTGGCCATCCCTCCGTGGGTAGGCGCAATCAGTACCAGCGAAAGCTGGGACATAAACAGGCACACCGCGCGATGCTCTAGCTCCGTATCCGTGGTCTTGCAGTGTAAAAACTGGTGTCTGGCTGAGGGCCAAGAAAACGGAGATCAGCGCCGCACAATGGGTTTTAAGGTTCGGGAAAAACTTCACGTTTTCTAAGTGTACATAATTAGACTTTCACATCAGCTGATGTTTAATTTTGACGCAACTAGCTTACTAAAAAGTAGCAAAAAATCTCCAGCAAACTATACAACGTATCGGTCATTAGCTTGCTATTATTGTCAGTATTGTCATATTTTTAAGTTTTTTGTTTTTTTAGATTGTATAGTGTAGGCGTGCGTGATTGTGTATTGTGCTTCTGTTGCTGACATTCTCGGTGAATAAAAATGTGCATATTATCATAAGCGTGCAGTTTACTAACAATCCTGTAACGACGTTAAAAAAACAGTTTTTTGGCGCCACAACGAACCAGAAGAAACAAAGTAAGGAAACGTGAACAGTGTTTTCGTTATTGCGTTTCAGTTGTTGTGTTATTTTTTACAATTCGGTGAATAAGGATCAACATATAGTTATGCAACTGTTAATGTAAATTAGTCCCGTGGACATAAGCATGCCAGAAATTGTTCAGCTGTTGGCAATTTTAATATATTATATTTTAATGCAGCCGAAACAACTTAAATACAAATTAAAGATAAGTCCGCTGTTTAACTTTAAGACTTTTGCAAATAAGCGTTGGCTCCATTGTAATTCCTGATAAGTGCATCATGAACTCAAACCTCGCAGTGTTAACACTTTGTGGCCAATTGTAAGCCGTGATGAAAAGTAATGAAGTGTAAGAAATTGTTCCGTTACCGTATTTAATTTATTTACCATTATGTACGTTTAACAGAAAACAAAACAAAACATTATTTGACTATAGCAAACTACCACCGAACCAGACGAAACAAATCCGCATAAAACTATAAAATCATTACGACGACTGTCAACGAGCCAAATGAGCCCAAACTACAAGATATAGTCAGCAAAACATTGTACTTTGTACATAACAAAGCACAGTAAGTAATAAATGCTACATGAATTACGTAAAATAAGCACTAGGCCTACCAATTAATGGATTTACCTAGCGAAACAAATACCGGTACAATTTTAAGCACGTTTTCAAAAGTAAAGCTTTGTTAACATTTGATATTGTTATCGAATTGAATAAAACTAAGTACATTAATACTTTTAGAATGAGAATAATACCACGCTGTCGTGTAACATGTAGGCTTATTATCAGTGACTAAACATTGGGCTATATACATTGTGTCCGGAAAAGGTTTACACTTTACTGCACCGGGAGTGAAAAAACAAGATATCAAACTCTCCCGCATATCTTCGCCAAATTGTCAGATCTCTAAAAAATTTTATTATTACACTAAGCAGAAAAGTCAAACTAAAATAGTTGTTGGACATTCCACTATACAGCTTAAACTCGTCGCTACATTAGTCCACTGCATCATTACGTTGTGAAATATGACGGCCTGAAAATTAGCGTGCATGTTATCAGATATCAGAGACGTCTACACCAAACATTGCAGCAAATGCTCCAAAAATAGAGAAAATGTTTTGGGAAGTTAAGGAAAAAGATAAATATTATAATTCTGTATTTCTGTATGACGCTTTTCTCACGATTTACGATATATTGCAAACAGAAGTGTTTTGTGGAGCTCAGAATGTAGCAAATTCGTTTTTACCTCCTGCCTATTTCTCATCTTATTCCCGACCCCATGACGCCTATACGGCGCCTCGTTTTCGGCAAGGGGGAACTTGCTCTATGAACTTAAGGGCATAGACGCCCGTGCATGCTATGTAGCCCTGAGAACTGTCTTGTTGAGAGATAGCTCGCTATGAGACCTGACGTACGAAAGCAAACAATATTGTTATCGCTGCAAGTTAAGAAGCCTCAACTGATTCTGACTCCTCGCATGTGTCTTTAGTTTTGGCCACCTCGCTCTAAGGTTGTCGCTACACTACCTTGTGAAATGCAGTGGTCACAGTTTGGCCATTTACATCAATGAATTCATACTGGGTATTGCATGCGTCATTCAGATCCGATTTCAGCCAGTTGAACATTGGCTGCGTGTGCGACATAGCAGTCCGGTACCTCACCTACCTCATACCTTACCTACGAGTTCCAAGTTTCACATTTGCGTGAAGTTGAGACCAGTGGCGTATTTAGGATTTGGCAAAGGGGGGCCATGGCGAACGCGTGGAGCGCGAGCCTATAACGGGGGTCTGGGGCGGAGCCCCCAGCGGGGTCCAGGGCAGAGCCCCTGGTCGGGGGGTCAAGGAGGCGAAGCCCCCTGAAGCTGAAACACTTTTTGCTTCTGAATGTTCAATGGAAACCGCGAATTCGCCCATTTTTCTGAAATTTGGAAACGCAAAAGACCATCAAACATTGTTGAATTTTGCAATTCTTGCTGGAAAATGACAAAAAAATGCACCTTTTCATATAAAGTCGCCTGTAAAAAATTTATGGTCCGGCCAAAGGGGGGGCATCGCACCGTGGCCCTCCCCCTAAATACGCCACTGGTTGAGACACTGCTTTATGACTTAAAGGACACTTGGGAGAGCAGCTACAGTGGGTAGACTGTTGAAGGATTCTGGGTCACCTGTCCAAAAAAGACCGATAAAACCGGCAATATCAAAACTACCCCACTATTTGAACCTTAACTTTAACCCTAACCTTAACCCTATCTTTTATCGCTATTTTGCGGTTTTGACGGGGCACCAGAATTATGAGGATCGACGCAATAATAACTTGATTTGCCAGTTCATTGAAAGAAAAATCGGAGTTGTTGCCCATCTCTAGTGGAGGTCAGATAGCAGCGACGCTGATTATCATAAACGTTCCTGCTGTTGCTGCTGCTGCTGCTGTGTCGGCTGCGCTGCGTAGCAACGCGCAAAACTGGCGCCAAAACACTTCGGCTAGACGGTACCGGTCGGCCGTCGGTGACAAGCCGGTGTCGGTCGCCGCGTGTTGAATTATACACGCAATAGGTATTGGCAAAGGCGTCGGTGTCTGTCCCGACCGGCATTTTATGTTGCTCATTGCAGTGTTCACGTCTTCTAGCTGCAAGTCGCTATTGCAAGCCGGGATCGGTCAGTTGCCAGCTACGACTGCTGTCTGTCTGCACGAGCAAACAACGTCTGTGCAACGTCGACAGCCGTCAGACGCGGTCGAACGACTGATATGAAGACAGAGTTAACGCCGGCAAGGAACAAATCGTTATGAACTCAGAAGCAACGGGTTCGTTGTCGTCAAAAGTCCGCCGTACATCAGTCACTGGTAGAGACCTCATGTGACAAACCTCATCATCACCTGCGCAAGGTAAGACGTTGTACTGTGTGAAGTTTATCGGCACAGTCGTTATTTAACAACAGCTGATGAAACAGATGCAAACACGAACAGATGATGTAAATGTAAAACTGGCATATGTAACTGTTTAATCGCATCGTTATCTCATTACCATTTCATGTTACCGATGTGTAGAAAGATAGCAACAGCAGTGGTTGAATTCTGCAGTTTTCAACAGTCTCAGTTTTGATAATAGTGTTTATCAAGTTTATTTTTAAATGTTTACAGTTAGTGGATTAACGACATCACGACGCAGAGTTCACGTGCGATAAAATATTTGATGTGTGGTTTAGTATTAAATGGCTTAATATTGTCTCGAAAAATTTTGGCTGTTTTACTAATTGAGTACGCTTTGTCTATTTTGTTCTGATTTTCTGTCATGCACTGACTTGGACGCACTCAATATGCTGTCATTAGAAAAGTTCGTCGATGGGGCATTATGAAAGATTTAGTTGACCGATCAGACAGACATTCACGTCGTACATTTAAGCCACTATTGCCTTAACCAACTTCTTCGAGCGCCGCTTTTTAAACTCATAACCTCCGACCTCGAGGCTATTTTTATTCCCTACCCTTTTTCAGAACCTTGTGTTTTATATAAAAAAGTTTTATTACTAAAGCATTTTATGAAGCTGCGAAAATTAACGATTAGTTAATCAATTAATTGATTAAATTTTCTAATAGGTTAGAATTTGAATTAAATTTTGGACTAAACGCATCACTAACGTCACTAATCTGCGCATTTCCAGTTGGTCGTAAAGTTAAATTCTGCAGTTTTCGGTCTTGAAATTGACTACATAAATTAATCGAAATTAGTCAATTAATTTCGACTAACCTTTGGAGATATCCATTAAAAATTTGTAATTCGTTGCAACTTTACCTTTTTAATTATAATATAAGTAGATATTAGAGTTACATAATACAATACAATACAATACAGTACAATATTAGTGGTTGAATTCTTTGGACTCTGCTTGTCTGATATCAGCTCTTATAATATTGTTGTAGACCCTTAGGCCACCCACCGGGAATTTAGGAACTAGGTTTACTGATGTGACAGCAACGCCAAAGTAACTATCAGCGATGTTGACAAAAACCAGGCTGGACCCAACAGGGCCGAAACGAGCTTTCGGTCGATGGCCGTGCCGAGATAGAATCTGATGTATTGGCTTGCCGGTGGCATCACGGGGAAAGATGAATCAACCCGGCGCGGCGGCTGCTGCTGCTGCTGCTGCTGCGGTGGCGGTTGTCATGGCAACGTGCGACGCAAACCAAAGCAAATTAGCCGTGGACGTTACGTGATCTGCACGCAGACAGCGTCACACTTCGCCGTCGCTTAATTGATGTTTTCTGTCAACAGCGTCCCATGCAGCAACGCAGTAGTGGCAGTGCAGTCAGCGAGTATGCGGGTGTGTGGGCACGCGCCTGTTTACTGACGTCACCGATTACGCAATGCTTGCCTATTGCCTGTTGGAGGCTGACAGCGAGAGATGTAGTGCGACGCTGCTGGAAAGTGTGGACAAGAAAGCCCAGCTGTCGCTAGGAAAAACGCGCTACAGCTTATACAGTTCCTGTTGCAGTACTGACCTTCAGGGTCATCCAAGGTCGATGATCTTTATTTCATCTGAAAAGGTGTATGCTACTTTATATAAGTGATTAATAGTAACCTTGGCCGTATCTCTCACCGTTTTCGAGATATGGTCAGTTTTTCGTTGAAAGATGCACAGTTTTTCTACCCGCCCCCATTCAACCCTAAATTTGAAAATGTTTTTCTTGGAATAAATCGCTGAAATTTTGCGTGACTAAGTTTAAGACACATGGCTAATTACTCGTATAAAAATTTTCTCTTAAAACCTACCTGTTAGCCAGAGTACATCAGTGACAGACGACGACAGACAGACAAACGACGACGGACGACACCGTGCCAAAGATGCCTCCAGCATAGCTGCAGCGCGTCAAAAGTTAAAGTTGACAGCAGGAAATATAGGCTTGGTCTGTTATTCTTCGTTTATAAACCAACCAGTTGGAGAAAAACGCTGTTTCACAATTATACAAGAAATAGCTGACGAACGGTATAACATGACTGACCTTACAGCGACCAACGTTTGGAGAGAGATCGAGTTATTTTAAGCACACGCTAAACCATAGATGTAAAAAAACGTCCCAGGAAAAATATAAAACGCTAAAAACGTAAAAACGTGGCAAGAATAAAAAAAGTTTAAAAACGTTGAATAAAAAACGTTGGCCATAATTTGTTCAATTTCTTGCCTAATGCCTAATGCTGTAAGTGCAGTATACATGGAATTATAGTTCAGATAGAGAGAACTTCACTTAGTTTCAATTCAACTGTGTGATCATAAGACCATAGCATTAAACTAACCAAATATACTAGTTAAAACATTTATTTAGCATACTTGGACTAACTAAGTAAACTACATTACTATGACCTACTAATTCGTTTCTGTGGTCCCAAAAGTGGTTCACGAAGCTTTTGGTGGGATTTTCCCTGCACGTTGTTTAAAATTAAAAAAAACCTTGAGCAAAATAAAAACAACGTTAAAAACGTAAAAAACGTGGCAAGAATAAAAAAAACGTAAAAAACGTTTTTACATCTATGGGCAAAACAGTTCAGAAATGCCCGCTGCTTGCATAGAACTTTATCAGGCGAAATGCCCACATTGCGCGACCAGGCATGGACATGGCGAATGGCACGACCCATGGGTTGGGTTCGATATAATTAATATTTTATCGTGACTTCATCCAGATCAAAAATTAGTTTTTTTTAATTATGCCAATTTATCACAGGTTGCTCTTTAGCGTTCACATATTATACATTGCATTATAATAAAATGGCGTACCCTACTGTTGAATTGACATGCAGACGTGAACGGTGCTAATCTCACATTGTACAGTATAAGTGTCTAATCACTCTAATGTATAACAGTAACTGCATCTGGTGTGGTGGTGGGTTGGATTGGGCTATGGAAAATGAATCTATGTGTCCATGTCTGCGTCCGAATGTGGGCGTCAAAACTTAGCAATAATGCAAGAGCGCATCTCCATAGTAACAGCACGCTCGTCTCTGCACTCACCCGCTCGATCCATCGACAAAAAAGTGCCACGAGTCGCAAAACTGTTTCTAGCCGCCGGTGTCACATTAAAATGTCTCCCCCGTGACACATCTGCCCGGAGAGAGATAATCACGAAGTTGCTATGTCTCCCGTTATTAAAACATCGCCGGCCACACAAAAAGTCTCCCCATTATAGGATTGACAATTTTCCGGTTAAAATCCGTCCCGCCCGGGCGGCCGCCGATCGGGGCGAATTTTTTCAGGTAAAGTGTCGTCCAGAAGGAGAGTTTTCTGGGTGGGGGAATTCTATAATGGGACATCGGCAGTCACATAATTACTCAGAGCCCCCAGACTATGTCTGATGCTTCTCCGGCTGCAGGCGAATATTAAATTACTTGCGTCACACAGTTTGGTGATAGACAACGTCGGCTGTCTTGATGTGACGTTATTCGCTGCTTAACTTGCGTCTTTTAATGCGCGCTTTTTTTTCTCGGAGAAACAAAATCTTTTCCGAACGTTGTCCATTAATTTTTAAACAGCAACTTTCTTACTTATATCTATAAATTATAATACTGTCGGAGATCACGTAAGAAAAAAATAATCGCGGCTATGCTACATTTGAAACATGCCATTTAGAGCAGCGCCTAAAGTTACTAATTTAAGTTTACATTCCGTTAAATCTATCTTGTTGGAGATTTGTTAGCGAAAATGTTTTTGACAAGTGTCGTGTAGAGGACACGGTCTCGAGTACTGGTCTTGCTTGGTTGACGTTGACGGTCGTATACAATGTTGGTGTTGCTAATATCGTTGACATTGAAATGACAGCATTTGATGCTTTTTAAAGAAAGCTGGTCGCTGCTCAGTAATAGCAGTTGCAACTGCTAATAGTACTGTTTTTATTGAGTTTTACCTGTATTTGCATGATTTGTGTGTTTTTAATGTGTGTTTTGCTGTATGTTTTTATGTGTTTCATGTGTATATGGGCCAAGTGCCTGAAATAAAACTGATGATGAGGATAGGGTGTTTACACGATCCAGCAAACGTCCAGCAAACTTCCAGCAAATGTATTCAAAATATAAAACGTGAATTGCTGGACGTTTGCCAGAAGTTAGTTGGACGTTTGCTGCCATATATTATAATGGAGCTAGACGTTTGCTGGAAGTTTGCTGGACGTTTGCTGGATCGTGTAAACACCCCATAAGACACCGAAAAACATCCTGTCATCTTTTTTCACGTCATATCGTTTTTGTTGAGCGAATGTTGTGACATAAGGACTGAAAAATTACGATTAAAATACGTCATCTAATTTGAATTGTATTATAAATTGCACGGCAAATAAAAATCTTTAAAGCTAAATTTGGACGTTTGAGGTTTGAAAACTCTAGGTTTTTGGACCAATTTTCCAGCCTCGGTAGGCCTATATATCAGCCAACAGTTTGTGATCGATAAACGATTAATTTGTGGCTAATCTTTTTGGCTCAGTATCAGTTCATCTACCATGCGCGTGCTCGTCTCAATCGTGTTTTGCATTAGCGCTGGCTTGTGAAATATTTATATCAGAAAACTACCTAAAGCAATTAATCGATGGGATCATTATTTTCATTTCTTTTCACAAAAATCAAATAGAAACCTAAAACAGTTATGTAGTCAGTGCTATTCATGTCGAAGTTGACATCAGATTCGATGTTTAAATTGTTCACCTTTTGCAAACTTTTAGCCATTTTCGCCACCGACGGCCGGTGGCCACATTTTCGTCTGCGCTATTTAATATGTCTAGCACTACCGTGCTTACGCAGCTTCGTCAATAAACTGCCAAACCCAACCCAGACCTCATTTGCTGCTGTCGACTCAACACGTATGGCCGTCGGACTTTTTCAGTGTCTGGTACGACATCATCATCATCATCATCTCTTTAATAAAACAGATTGACAAAATGCAATCATACATAACATAAAAAAACATGAAAATCTGATAGATGTCATTGAAGAGAACTTTGTCCAAATGATTACTACTGTAGTGAGACTATTAGGTGGAAAGTGCTGACTAATAAATGTCTTTGAACAACATTCTGTTTATGTAATTTCTGCTATCAGTTTTGACAAATAATGTGAAAGAATGACTCCGTGGTCGTAGATTGTAACTGTGATCAGTTTTCTCAGGTAAAAGTTTGTACAGAACATGATGTGGATTGAACTGTATCTTTGCAAATAAGTTATCGTCCATGTCTT
>Ga0209367_1004021_pt1 | contig 20162 bp, 18 predicted proteins | sample WorMetLIZISLAND2_FD_187412 | JGI IMG/M metagenome (GOLD analysis project Ga0209367, IMG submission 187412) | Marine gutless worms symbiont microbial communities from Max Planck institute for Marine Microbiology, Germany - Olavius geniculatus... ...
TATATATATGGTCAGTCTTCAATATTACACTGATCTTATATACTCCTCTTCGCTACGTTAAGAACGTAGCGTGCGAGGAGTAAAAAATAAATGGAACAGACCCGGCCTGTGGTGGGAGAAGCCGAATCCGTTGACAAATGAGAGCTCTTATTTGCACTGCCATGATATCTCTTCTGAGCAGTTCCGTAGCCTAAATCCTACACAACACAATTCACCTAACCCATACATCACACACAAACTATAGGAACACTGTAAAGTTGTGATACTTTTTCGCAAACTGAACAAGCATTAAAGATGGCGCCACTGTCTGAGCTAGCGCCTGAAGACAATACCTCCATTTGCCTCCCATAGTTATGCCGCTGTAATTGACAACTGCTTTATCAGTAAATCTATATTTTTCTAAACCACCTGGTGGTATATACCAGTACCAATAATCACACTAGTCTGAGACCTGTTCAGTCTTGTCGCTGGTGGACTCGGATTCAGTGCTGAAGTTGCTGACGTTGGAAGGAGACCGGCTGACGTGCACCCCAGTCACCGATGAGATCGGCAGTTGCAGGTTGACGGAGTTCTGTAGGTTCTCCAGGCGCTGCTGTAGGCGTGAGTAATCCTTCAGCATCTTCTGATGATGCGTCCTCTCCACGTCAAACTCTGCATTCAGCGTCTTCGTCACTTGGTCCACCTCACATCGAACCAGTTCTGTATACACCGTTCACACTGCAAGTAATAGCAATAGTAACAATAATAGTGTCGTTGTGGTCCCCACTGTGGTCAGCCACCTTGTCGTAGTGGTGGGGCTTTGCACCGATGACCCGAAAGATTTCTAAAATCTGGAGAGTCAAAGCTAACTAAGAGCTGACCAAACCCGTGAGAGCAAATTTGCTACACGTTACCAGTGCTTTTGTGCCGGTTTCGGCTTCACAGCTGATTACGGCTTTACAGCTGTCTATTTACAGCTGCACAGCCATCTACAGCTTTATAGCCACTACCTGTAACCTTGTGGTTACATTCGGGGACGCGCATCGGGCCGAACTAATACGGCCTCAGCGCTGGGCAGGTGTAAAAGCCTGCCCACCCCAGAGGTAAGGTAAGGTAAGTGTCGTTGTGGTCTAGTGGTTAAAACCTTCTGTCTGATGTGGTATAAATACTAAACCAGGTCCAGCATACCGGTAAGCCTAAAATTTCTTGTGCTTCTGGTTGCAACTGGTAAAAAAGTAAGGACAAAAAATTACAGAAAATATTTTAATTTTTATTCCATGACATAATGTCGTGGAATATTAGACAACAACTCACAAGAACAAAGTGACACAATGAATAATACCCATGAGAACAATAGCAAAGATACTGCGTCATAACAGACTAGGCCTACACGGCGTTTGGTGGAAATCAAATCAGTCTACACATAGACGGTTTTTTTCCATTAAAAATTTAAAAACAAAAATCAAAATAGGCAAAAAATTTCTGAAAGTCCAATAATAATGACAAAGATTTAGGTTTTTTAGGAATGAACAGAAACGGAAAGCATGGGCCTCAGAACAACGTTAAGCAGCAAGAAAATCAAACTGTGATTCTTTCAGAGCACACCACTGCAGCCTCCGACCTGGGCCACTGAGCCCTTCAAGAAATTATCGCTCTAGCTTAGTTTTATGCAAAAATATTCCAGTTAGTTACGACATAGCCACAACAAGAACCTTCTTCTGCAACCGTTTGTTTCTGCAGCTGTTCATTAATTCTTTCAAGCTCTTCTTTCAATGACGACTTCTCACCATTGAGATTACCGATAATCTGCATCACATCAAATGAAGCTGTATCCGCACTATCTTGACTCAAATGGCAATTATTCAGACCAACACCTTTGTAAACACTTTTAATCTCTGAGGCTTCTAACACTGACTGCAATCTTTTGTTTTATCCTTAACTGTTTAGACCTATATACTGATATGGTACTGCATCAATGGTCATCTTACATATTAGAAGCACTATAAAGTTCATACATGATCGGATGATAGAATCACAAATAACACTCACTTCATCTTCTTAACTGTAAATGATCTAGCGATAAACAGCTAATGTAAATACCAATTCATATCAAAATCAGCATAAATCACAAAAAGCACTCACTTGATCCTTTTCTCTGCGAATGTTCTCGCGATCCGCTGCTATCTGTTCCTTTTCCTTCCGTTCACTTGTCAGTTCGGCCGTCAATCGCTGTACTATTGTCTCTAGTTCTTCCACGCGACCGGTCATCAGTTTGGACGACTGTTCAACCGAGCGCAGTTTATTCAGTTCATTGCGCAGATCAATCACCTCCAACTGATCTTCCCTCAACGCCAACACTTCCTTCACCTGTCACAGATCACGTCATCAGCTTCCATCAGAATCCAAGTTACACCGCTAAAGTACAGTGATGTACATTTTTACGTACAACAGCAGAATGCTAAGCACATCTTATCTGACCTTGGCGTCCGTCCATCACACCCTGCAGCCCTATGAAAATGGTGCAAGCTAGAATCACTGTGGGTTGCCCCAAGAACTCTATTTTTTGTGACAAAATTTTGTGCCGCTGGGTAAAGGCTTGCCCCTGAACGAGGGCGTGGAAAAAAGTATCCCCCTTAAAAGTCCTTATTTTATCACTGTTGGCTCATCTAGCGTAAAGGCCTCAAACTTGAGTACTTCTTCAAGATGAATTATTACTGTATTGCATGGTGTACACGGTACACTGATTCCCCAGGTGACAGCACCGACGCTGTCGAGCATCACATCAGCTTTGCCTAAATTATTTGTCAATTAACCGGCTACTTTTTATTAATCAACATGTAGTGTCATATCTGTAGAAATATGAAGAGGACAGAAGTAAATTTAATGATCAAAAGCAACCTGGCCTACTCCCTTCCTCATACAGTTATTTTTTTGTTAAAACTTTTTTTCAATTTGAAAGAGCAAACTAGGAGCAAAGCTCCCTAAATACATTCCTGTCAATTCGGCACCTAAAGTCCAAGATGGAAGACCTTATGCGAATAACCTTCAAAAGTTGGAAAGGCCTTTTCTGATACCAGATCAACTAGACTGAAAAACATGCAGAGTATAACATAAATCTACGAAACTTATGAATGTAAACATGCATTACTCATACATTTGGAATTAGAATTTGCAAAATCATATTGTAATTAATACTAATCCTAATATTTCTGATTTTTGTTCAATTTGTCATAGGCCCTAGTACTTGGAACTGCTACAGCAGCATTCTTGACGACAGATGCTTTCGCCAAACAACACAACAAACAAGCGCACATAAAACCAATGATACGGATTAATGTACTGATACAAAACAACAACATTACTCACCTTCTCGTCGAGATTTTGTTGCAACTCAATGATTTTATTCTCAAGGCCTTTTGCAACATTTCTCATATGCTCGACAGATCGTGCCTCAATCTGACATACAAATAATAATGCACTTTCTAGTAAATATTCCACATCAACTTCAAAAACATGAACATTTGTGCTCCCTGAATGCTTCTAGTTATTACCTCTTTATTGACACTTTTAAATGCTATTTACAATTTTTACCTCCGCCAAGGAGGTTATGTTTTTGCCAGACTTTGTTTGTTTGTTTGTCTGTGTGTCAGCAAGATAACTGAAAAAGTTATGGACGGATCTTTCTGAAATTTTGAGGGTATGTCGGGAATGGCACAAACTACCAGTGATTCAATTTTGGGGGTGATCCGGAAGGAATCCTGGATTCTGGATCACTTTGATTTTTTCGTTACCATTGCTTTCAATGGGGCATAAGGGAACCGCTGCAAAGCCGAAGATGGTGCTGCCACCTAGCAAACAACATTGCCTTGGTGGAGGTGTGCGGGCTCTGACTGCTTTCTAGTTCTCTTTAATCTTTACTGACTTCAATGCTACAGCGCACTAGAGACTTTCTCTCTTTACAAATTTGCTGTGTATAGTACTGTATCACATTATCACGATCAGCATCATCACCTTGAGTTCTTTCCAGTGCTGATGTGCAATTCGTCGCCTGACTTCAGCCTGTAGCAGGGTGACACCGTGGACTGTGAGATGGTAGCGACGTCGCGACAGCCAGCCACGCACACAGCGCTGTATACACTCCAGCCTCAGCCGAGTACGAACCTCCGCGAACTGACGTCGACCAATCAGACCACGTGCACATGACTAGCAGCAGACAGACAACAAACAATGGGGTAAACGGATTGTTTAGCTATTCATAGAAAATACGTCTTATAGCTACGGAACGTTACCTGCCATATGGGATCATATGGTGTTACCCAACTTCCAGTTCCGTCTGAAAACCCATCTGTTTCACATCTGGTATCCCCGCCCCTTTGTCACTGTACAGTGCCGGCACAGTGATGATAGTTCTTATGGACACTCTAATCGTCTCTGTTACTTACTTACTCGCTTACTTGTCCGACGCAGGTAAATGTGCACGCTTTAACCCCAGCCAGGAAGCCTGGTACTCAACTTACCTACCCCAGAAGGATGGAAGGCTGAGTTGAAGTTGGTGGCTAGTTATACACTGAGATGGTTCACCTGTTCAGAAACAGTCACCCATTCAGGTGCTAACCATGCCTAGTGTAGATTATCACAGTACGGTGTGAGTAAACATGTTCACAGCTACAAAACTGAGAATACAAAAACAACGAAAATACAACACACGTAAGAAGTTATGAACTTAACCAGCTAATTTTTCCTCAGTCAATGCAGAACGAGCCACGCATATAAAACAACGAATATGAATCAATTACCTGGATGAAAACGATGGAACGTTTGAGAGACAAGAACCTTCTCCGATGATGAGATCGCAGCCAGTACGCTCGAATGATGGTAGCTGCACGAGTTTGCCGCAAAAACAATGCATGTCTACACAAACAACCAGCAGAATGGTTTGGTTCAAAGTATTCACCCGACATGACTTAGAACCAATCACATCCACACATTTTGCAATGAGGTATGACAATATGAAATACTCAATGTGGTTAAAATGTCTCAGACAATAAACAGCAGCGCATGTTCGATGACTACTTGCTACTGTAACACAATATACACAAAAAGAAACAACACAAAACTGAGTAACAAACTGATCAGTGTTAGTAGATTTTTTACATTTTACAACATCAAAGTCACCTGCGTGCAATGACGCCACGGCCATGTGTCTGTATAAGCATGATAGTGCGACGTATTTTGACATATCGATGCTTTGCAAGCCAACCACGCACGATTTTCTGAATGAGGACACTGCAAGCACGCAGCCTATCAGATCGCAGCTTCTCCAAGTATGCCACCTGACCAGCTCGAAAGAAGATCTTGGTCTTCCCAAACTGGTAGAGATCTCGGTCCTACATCCAAGATCAACATGCATAGATGTAGTTATTTTTGTTAAAAAAAACAAAGCAAACTTCAGCTCAGTACCGGTATGTAAGAGTGTTATGTAAAAGCAGATTTAAGTTGACTAATTTCTGACAAGCTTATGCCATGTCAGCCACAAACCATGATGGCCAAATCAACTGTATCCATAACAGCGATGGTCACAAAACAGTGAATCATTACCGCATAGTAAATTTTGATGGCTGAATCAAAGACATACTCATGATCTGAGAAGGGAAATGACACACCTAGTCCGAGATCACAAGTCAATGTCGACTTGCCACTACCAAATTTGCTATCACTCATCACAGACTGCCGCCATGTGGCTAGCGTGGCTTGTGGCCATTATGGTTGTTCTCCACTTTGATTTCTTAAACAATCAGTTGCAGATAAAGAGATGATTTTTACGCGTGACAGCAGGTACTGCTATAGCACGTCTTAGCCATCACAATTCTGTCTGTCTGCCTGTCTCTCCGTCCATCCCTCTGTCACACGAGTGGATGAGACAAAAGAAGATGCAAGCTAGGATTACAAAAAAACTTCACCATCGACTACCTAGAAAACTCTAGTTTAAAGATCCGTAAAGCTTTTCCATAAATTCAATCAGGGTTACCCCAAAAAAGGATGCTAAATGAAAGGGTAGTAGGAGAAATTTGCAACTTTTAGACAATAATTCGTTGTATCTCAGAAACGTTGCAAGATAGGGTCTAGGTTACTATTAATCACTAATATGAAGTTATACACTGGCCTTCAAATAAAAGCAATGACCCTGGATGGCCTTGAATGCCAAAATAAGGGATTTTTATAGATTTTTGTCTGTGACACAAATTTCAAGAGTGAACTGTGCCAAAATCGCTGGACATAGACTGGAACAACCTGCGTATAAAATTTTCAGCAACTAACGTAGTTTTCACTAGTTTAAATTTCGGCCCCCTGCATTCAAGAAATCCTCCGTACAGGGCATCAAACTTCAAAATGCATGCTTTCAGTGGCTCAAACTGCAGCAAACGTGCAAAACCGGTTGCACCCTCTAGGGTATGTGAATAAATAACTGAAAATCATCGGGTTCATTGTCAATCGCTGAAATGGGTGAGCTTAGATTTGGTTCGCAGTGGGCCTTCACGCATACACTGCTGTCGTGCGTTCCCGTATGTTTTAGCTAAGCTTTCTTGTTTTATGAGAGTAAAGCACGTCAATTACTAACTGGTACGAGTTTACTGATGATGTTTTCACAAGTCTGGCGCATGTTTTGCTTCTGAACGTCTGCAGAAATGGCCAGGACCTTATAGCGCTTGAAGAAGTCTGGATACGTCCACCTGAATAACCAATTAACCACCGTCACTAGTGTAGACAAAACAAATTTGGTATAGTGACTTATGACGATAAAAATCGTTAAGTTCTGCTGACAACACAACTGCAAAACAACGCATTAAACAAAAGCCTCTGTCTTGTCACTAGGATGGTGGATCGCATAAAAGCTGACCAAAGACGACCAAATAAGCTAATCAGAACGCTTCTTCATATATTACACAGCTCTACTGTGTGTCATTTACCAGTAATGCTTATGTTATAATCGACCAATAAATAGAGCAGTCAATCAATACACTTCACACAAATCAGACGCTGGCACACATTCACACTGTCAAGTAGTAGAACGAATACCAACCTAGAAGGGTAGCCAGCAGCACTTATTCTGATGGTTTCCAGAACTCCACAAGCTCTCAGCTGCTGAACGGCTCGCACTGGCTCGAACCTAACACATCGACTCAGTTACTTATTTATCTATACTTATACTGTATCTAACTCTGCCATTCAAAAAAAACCAGTCGATAACTAACGTTATTTCACATAACTGCTACACTTAGGCAATTACATCAATTATGACAATTCTGACTTAGCCAAATTGTAATTTCTAAAACTGCATGCCTCATTTATAATGTTCTGATTGATTATAATTATTGAAAAAATTCAAACTGTCATAAAAATATAATTTATTCATTTCAATCAATTGTAACAATATCTGTATATTGACTGATACAACAGACAAAGATGCAACATACTTTACTTCGCCCCAAGGGCAGCCAGCACAAAACAAAAACTATTTACAGCAATAAGACACAAAAATGACCAAAAACACATAACACACTGAAACAGGGCAATAGCAACTACAGTCATAATGCAATGAGAAAAAGCAGAACATAGTTATATTGACGTAAATGGACCAGTGCCCCTTTAAACTGCTGTCCCTTCGGACTAGTTGTACTAGTCACAATGCTAGTGAGAAAAAGCAGAATATAGTTAAACTGACATGAATGGCTGTTTGAAGTCGTTAGGTTTGATGCAGCGTACATAGTGTGGCGTCGTGGAAAACATTGTTTCCATCAGCAGCTTCAGCGACTCACGAAACTGTAGCAGCAAACCAGACAATTTCACTCACATGCAAAAAACAGATTTTTGTAACAATAAACATCTTCATATTACCTCTGAATAACAAAGTGCAGCTGACAAAAACTGCATCTGCTATTGTTGATATGCTCAGCAGTATGATAGCATATTGGCATTATTACAAAAAGCCAGTTCAGCTGCTAAATCTGAGGGTATAAACACCAGCAGTAATTCACGTAATTCATCAGACAGACATAAAATTAGTTTTGCTAAAAGTGACCAATAACTTAATATTATAGTAAAAATTGTGCTCTGTTGTAAAGTACAGGATGGTGCAAAACAGCGATGCACTACGTAGATCAAGCAGTCAAGACAGTTTCAGTAATGACTAGCTTTGACCAATACAGTAAAGGGTGGTCACGTTAAACACCAAGTTCAAATGGTGATAAAGCATGTAGTTGTATGTTCAACTGTCTCACGCACCACCCTGTATATGCAGTAACAATCGATAGAAACCTGTGAGCCGACAGTCTTCTTATGTTGTCGCAGCTGCTGAGTGGACTTCTGAGCAACTTTGCTAGCACGCACTACAGCCCCAGTGGACTTGGCTTTACCACCAGACGTTGCAGTGGGCGTGGCATCACCGTCTTCATGAAACAATTCAGCGACCAGTTCGTACTGACAATATAGACAGCAAACAACATTACGCTTCTGATGCACAATCTCTTTAGTGCCAGAAGGCGTCTACACCTTATACCACTAAAGTCAGAAAAGTAAAGAAAGCGTTTTCAGCCATTTGAGGGTAAATATGGTATAAGTTCTAAGTTATCTAGACACAACATTAACAGTGGTCAAAAATATTTCCCAGACGTGTTTGTGCATTTTGGCCTCTATCACTTGTTTCCAAATGCATTTGGGCTCAGAATCAGAATGTCCCAAAAATTAACACTATGCCCCCAACCCTATTGGGGAAGTCCATGGCACATGCCTTGCCTGAATTTAAGGTATGGCCTCACTAAAAAAAGAGAAGAAACACAAAAAAGTAAAACAAAGGAAAAAAGAAAAAAAAGAAACTTGCTACAAAGACTCCGGGGAATAAACACCGCTGCTTTAATAAACACATTCTCCAAGAAGCACCAGTCACTAGATGAGTCATACCTATGTCAGTCAGATACTCACATGAAAAACAACACAGCAACTTTTTGTGTTTTATCTCGTTCTAAGCTGACCTCTCATTTTGGCTGACCACGACAACACGTGAAGATTATGTGAACCAGCCAGGGCACATATACATAAAGATTTATACTCAGAGAGATACAACCACTGCAAAAAAAAGCATGTAAATGATGTCATACCTCACTGGCCTTCAGTATCTTGATGTGTTCCTCAAGAATTGTGTCACGGTTCTTCTCGATGAAACCTTCGATCTGGTACTCAACACGGTCGGCAAAGTGATGAACAATATAAGCCGCAGTCGACATACGAGGCTTCTCAAAGTGCACATGTCGCCCATGTTTACTGTACAGCTTCTGACACCAGTTCTGATCTGATCCGTTCGGCATCTGAACAATACGACACACACGGACGTACGTTCAATTCAGTTCAGTTCATGCAGCACTTGCAGACAAACATACACGGCTTGAACAGGATGTGCCACAACTCACTTAGGAATGATGATTACACAACACTCTGAAACAAACACTACAGTTGACTGCATAACATGAAAAAACACAGAGAAAAAAGGCTAAAAAAGTTAAAAGTTGTCTGTAGCTCCTAATGATAATCCATCTCGGAGCTACAAAGCATCACCTGCCATATATGGGAGCATAGTGCTACTTGCGACCCAAGACAGGTAAACGTGCCCTGCCATAATCCCAGCCAGATAATTTACCTACCCACCCTAGAGGGATGGAAGGCTAAGATGGCCTAAGTGGTTACTCAACTACAACAATTAGCTAGCAGTCGACTCCTACCTTGCATTCTTCATCCAGCAGATCCAGAATGCCGAGCTTCCCTTCAATGAGATCGATGCATGGCTGATTATCATAGAAATCAATGAACGACCACTCAATAGCTTCACGCACATACTCTTCCTGCTCCAGCTTGAACACGTGCTACAACCATTTGCATGTCCTTTACTACTAAGGCCTCCATTTAAAGAAGCTCACGAGCTGAAACAGTAACTAGTAAGCTATATAAACTCATAAAATTACATCTTCATTTACTGAACTGTGGACGTTTTGGCAACTACTGTTGTTGCCTTCCTCCGGATGGTTTACGTTCATCACTACAACTCGAGTGGTTGCCAACAATTTTCTTGTTTAACTAGCAAATTTTTAAAAGTTATTTCTAGTTAACTTAAGTTAAATTACTGTGTTAACCTATGTAAAACTAAAACGAACCTATACCACTACACTCAGTTTTCTGTGATCACTATAAACTAGGGCGATGCCCAAGGAAAAACTGTGGAAATTTCTACAGTAAACTTTTACAGGGATAAAAGCCCATCATGTTGAAATACTAAATGTACAAATTACATAAATTTAAATAATAGTAATATGCACATGGATGCTAAATTCAAATATACAAAACTCAATTACTAATAATACACAGCATACATAACAAACTGTTATATTCACCAGGCAAAACTGTTGCTGCAGCTTCTCATTAGCATAATTAATGCAAAATTGCTCAAAGCTGTTAACCTCAAAAGTTTCAAATCTGCAAAAAAATGTTGCAACACATTTGCATAAATGTTAAGCTGAGAATGATTACACGCAAAATACACATACACTGTAATTCATGGTCAAAGACGTTGTTATGAAAAAACTATAATTGTTCATCTAATACTCTCTGACACGCTCTGTTAATTAGCTCTGCATGTATTGCTTCTGAAAAGTGGATCTGAAGAATGATAAAGAAGTCAGCTGGATAGACAAGAAGGATAACCAGAAAATTTCAGACCTAGTTCAACAAGAGAGAAAAATATTGAATACAATATAGAAATGTAACTGCAAATTGTTTGGCGACATGTTAAGACATACCGGAAAATGCATGATATATTTAAGGGGAGAATATCAGAGATAAAGAAAAGAAAAAGAAGGCAGATACAGATGACAGATGACTTGTTAAAAAACGTTTATCTGAAGAGATCCGCTGAAGATATGAGCATTTGGCAAACACAAAGCAGAGGCCGTTAGAAACCCTCTGAATGAAAAACGGCTAAAGAAAAAAATAGCATAGAGCTGAAAATTACAAATCTCATAATCCCTTATTACCTACTACAGCTAATGTGACTGTGTCTACTACTATGGGTCTTTCAGATATCGATACAAACAAGCATTAATTAATAAGCACTGCTGCAGCACAAACCCGTAGATGTCAAGAACGCCAATGAACTTTGACGTCTTGGTTGTGGCTGTGAGTGACTTGTTAAGTTCAGTCACAATGCTCAGAAACAACTGCGAATAAATGTGCTTTGCGAGTGCATCACGAGCAAAGATCACCTGAATATGACAGCAACCACAAATATAACGATTTGCCATGTCATAGCATCAAAGATTCTAATAATTCTGATAATACAATACGATGTACAATACACAGCAAACTTCTATAGCACAGAAAAACAAAAAGTTCCAGAGTTTGTAAAAAGCAAACAGGAAATATTTTCAAATAGCACCTATCGTTATACCTCATAATAAAATGCACAACTGTGATCAGTCAAAATTACATCATGCGACGTTCACTAAAACGGAATAGTGCCTTACTGAAAAATAAAATTCATGATGGCTCTCATTGCAGCCACTGCTGGTAAAAACACTACCATTATGACGTTATGCCGCTGAAGGGAGATACACAGACAGACAGATGAAAAGACAGATTTAATAAACAAAAATAATCTTAAAATTCACTAGTTCACTTGATGAAAATAACAAAGTATGCCTCCGCCTTTCTGTGACGAGGTATAACAAAGCACCATGTCACCGGCATCAGGCAACATTTTCCAACATTGGGAAAACCAATTATCACTAATATGACTTTGTAGCTACGTAGTCACTACCGCCTTTTTCCACTTACGTGCAGCACACTGAATGAAATTCAATGACCAAACTGCAAAAAACCAATGTAAAAAATTATAAACTTAAAGCATTAATTAACAACATTTATAGCAGCGCGAATAATTGCCTGAGTTAAGGTCAAAGGCGTGGTGAGAACTTCATTAGCAGTGACGAGCTTACGGTTGCACAACCAATACTGCATTTGATCTTGGTCAATGCCTAGGAGTTGACATGTTATCGGCAGATGCACATCAGAATTCTGCAGACAAACAGAAAACAATGATTCAATGTAAACCAACGTATACACTCCACAACATACCACGTTTATAGCACCTTGCAAAAAATCTATCGTACATCTACACTGGGTCCCAAAAAACGTCCCACTTTGTCGTTTTCGAATATCTTTGCCAAATATTAACCAATTTTAAAAATTCTTTTACTAGCGCGTACTGTGGACAATTAGCAATAAATTAGTTTTTAAATATCTCACCACACTTTAACTGTGTTGCTACATTACCATGTGAAACATAAATTTTCAAAAATCACTAAAATCACTATAGTACATATGCAAAAAAATAATCTTTTGAGACAATTTTTACCAATTTTCATACAATAAATAAATTATGTTTAGTGTTACATACATTTCTGATGTTTGTAAACAAAAGCAGTTGATATTGTCGTAAATAATAATTTTTAATGCACTGACGATATACTGGTGATATAATGTGCCATTTAGCAGTGGAGACAAGGCTCTGATAACGAACTTGTACTGGTTCAAATATTTTTGAAGATAAACTGCGACAGGGAAAGAGTGGGAATGTTATTAACAGAAATTTGAAAAAACATGCAGCCCTGACCAAAGATATGAAACCAGTAAACTGAAGCATACACGTACTGAAAAGAACCTGATCACTGTGGATGAAATGATAGGCTTGCTAAACCAAAAAGCACAAAAACAAACATAGCGTTCAATATGCCAGATATCCAAAGAAACAGATCTAAAAAGTCTAGAATTGTACAGATCATTCACTGCATTTTTGGTCAGAAATGTATTTTGTTTACCAACAGACTTGCTGTCTATAATTGCTGGTTTTTCTTACATTTATATTTTACAAGGTAGTGTAGCAACACAGTTAACGTGTGGTGGGTTATTCAACAATCACTTTATTGCTAACTGTCCACAGAATGTACCAGTGACAGAATTTTAAAAATTGGTTAATATTTGGCGAAGATATAGACAATCACAAAGTGAGACGTTTTTTGGGACACAGTGTATAATACCATACCAGTAGTTAAATGGAACTGCAATTTTTATTATATCACTGAATGCATATGAAAATATAGCGCCTTTAGTGCACAGACATGTATGGTTAGATGTTGTAAAAACATTTTCTGTTAATGGGGAAATGGCTAACCTATTTAAACCAAAAAATAACTGCTAAAAATCACGTGTATACCAGTATATGCCTATCTTCGAACACTATATTCAAATGTAAAAAAATCTGATTCTAAAATAATCAAGAAAATACAAGCATGCTTTATTAGGCCTACTGAGAAACTCTTATTATTATTATATTACTAACGACATTATATGGCACAAGTTCGAAAAAATGCAGCAAAAGCGGCAAAATTACCGGTACATAGCTATTTTCTGCTTTGTCCTGCTCCAATTGCACATTGCCAAGGTGCAAAATTCCCGAGAGAATTCGGAATATTTCCATTTGCCGAACCGAGTTAATACCTATAGCAGGCATACAAAGTAATCCAGCAATTTTAACAAACTAACTTATTAGATACAATTAGTTAACAGACTTATAATATTCATTAATGATGATTATCAGTAGACACTGAGGTAATGTTTTTGCCAGACTTTGTCTGTTTGTTTGTTTGTCTGTCTGTGTGTTAGCAAGATAACTCAAAAAGTTATGAACGGATCTTTCTAAAATTTTGAAGCTATGTCGGGCATGGCACAAACTACACAGTGATTCAATTTTGGGGGTGATCCGGCAGGAATTCTAGATTCTGGATCACTCTGAAATTTTCGTTACCATTGCATTAAAGGGGGCATAAGGAAACCGCTGGAAAAGCAAAGATGGTGATGCCACCTGGCAAATAACATTACATTAGCGGAGGTACCTGTGGGCTATGACTGCTTTCTAGTTTATTATAAAACTATATACAACTAGCCACTCTAACCAGCATAAGAGAGATGTGCCCAGAATTGTCCAAAACTGTGAATAAGAACCAATCTGTTTACAGACATTTCAGCCGCTCATGCTGATGAACAAATATTGACATGATTTGACTTGATATACTACTATCACAATACTATGTCTGACTTCTATTAAGCAGGCTATAATTCATCACTGAAATTACCCTCATTTCTATTGCCGACTTTATACTTTCATATCAGATTACATTGTGAAGACTGCACTCAACAACTAAACTCACCAAGAAGCGCCAGAGCTTGACGCACGCTGGCGAAGTCTTCGGCATCATCGATGCTTTCAACCACTGGAGACATTCCTTGATTCAGGTAATGGAACTGCTGCGGGTCTCCTGCAACCAGCAAGTTATCAACAGTTGAAGCACACACAAAATGAATGGTCTGTGAGAGGTTTATACCAGTGGCGTTCATCTACATGGTGGGACTGGGCATAGCAACCAGAACCCTTGGCAAAACTTTGTTACTATGCTGTTTTTTGACACAAAAATTTCCATAACTAAGTGCGAGATAATGTCGCATGCAATGCTGCTAAATTTATCCATTCTAGTAACTGCTTTTGCAAACGTGTAATTTCTGCAATTTTATGCCAAAAAAAACAGCATAGCAACAAAGTTTTGCCGTTTGGTGCTAGATTATGACTAATTATTAACTAATATGAGTAATTATGACTAAGGGATCTGGGAAGTTGTTGTGAGTTACACTGATGGGATTTATAAAGCTGACAGCTGCAAATAATATCAGTACATGATGGCTTAAAACAACTTTTAAGATGCTAAAAATAAGACTGATCTCAGTAATTCTAAGGCATCATTCCTCCACTTTGGGAAAAAACCCGCCGAAACTTTGAGATGATATGTTCCCTGTTCCTAAGGGATTAATGCCCCCTGATTTATACGAAGTACCACGCGGCACATGAATGATGGTGCAACCATGCAACTTCCATACCAAGATGAAAGTCAAGAAATTCTTCAGCATCCGCGGCGGTACAGAGCTGGTAGAAGATGTGATAGTTGCGCTCATCTGCTGACTGAAACACCACCCTGTACAAGGTGTAACAAAATACAGGATGACGAATACGTTTTCACCATTGTCATCACCTACTTAGCTAACAGCTATCCCAAACGCAGTAAGACACAATTAGTAAGTATTTTTCAGTCCACAAAAATAGATATTATCATTTCTGCTGACAGTGTATCCGGATGAGCTGAAAAATGAAGATTTGATTGCAACTCTCAAGAAAAAAACGTTGCATCACATCTACTTAGCAGTGCCTTCTTGGTGATGTAATTAAAACAATAGTTTAATAATTAATTTTTTAATGATTAAATTTTTTAACCATTAATCACATGATTGATCATAAATTACTGCAGCTCAAAAACAGTTATCATCCTAACAAGCTAATGTATGTTTCTATAGTAAGATTGCAAATGTGCTATGCAAAGCTGTTAGCAACTGTATTAGGCTATAAAAATGTTCACAAACCGAGATTTTTCAAGAAGGTATGTGCGCATGCTAGCACCCATAATGTGGTCAGCCTTGCTGAAGCCAATCTGAATGTATTTGCCGAAACGACTGCTGTTGTCGTTCCGCGTCGTTTTAGCATTACCGATCGCCTAATGTTCACAAAAGCAACATTTTAAGTCCTTCCAGAGCCATAAGTAGACAGGGTGACGCTGATCTCCTTTACCATAAGTCCATAACCCTCAAAAGAGACACTGGGCGACTTCACTTTTTTTGCCGAGCCAAAGCTAAAGCTGAACGCTAAAGTCTGTACTTAGACCAAAGTTCAACTAAACTTTGGTCTAAGTCTACTGACTTAGACCAAAATGATTAAAAATGGTAGAAAACTGGTAAACCTAACAGGAAATAAATCAACCAGTTACACTTGAACTGGCTTATTCAATTGTGCATGCAAATGACGTAATTACGTAATGTCTTACGTCATTGTGTAGACATTATGGCATTTACTTTTGGTACAGACTGCTTTAATTTATTAAACTATCCGTACGTATAGGACTGTAAATAATTGCCATGTTTTCGCTCAGCTAAAGTCAAAAGTTGAAGTGGATTCCGGCTCAACGACAGTTTAACCCTTAGGGCTAAAGCTATCTTTTCCATGCAAATTGAATCGACTTTAGCCAGGTTAGTTTGGTTAAACTTTGGTCTAAGTAGCTACTTTACTAGGTACTTAAACCGAAGTTTGATCTAAGTCAGTTGACTTGACTAAAACTTCAGTCTAAATACCTACTTTTGAAATCACTTCCGTTTTTGACTTAAGTAGGTACTTAGACTTAAGTTTAGGCTCAGCAAAAATCTCAGCGAAAGTCTAAGTCAAAAAGTAAAGTCGCCCACCGTTTACACTGCAAGAAAATGGACATGAGACAAGTGCATTGCATAGTGTGCCTGTTTAAGCTCCAGTTTTAGCATTGGTACTCAGTGCACCTACCCACGAATGGACGGCCAGGCTGAGTTGACCTGTATATTGAGATGGTTTAGTGTTTACCTGCCTGTAAACAGTCACCCTTTCAGCTACTAACCGGGACCTGTGAAGAGTAACTTTGTTAGTCACCATCATGTATTACGTTACTACTACAAAATGCCATCAACACACTAAATGTTCTTTTCAAAAGCTTCGTAATATTACAGCTAAGGAACTCATCAACTACTGTTAACTGTTTTTAATACTGGTACAAAAAATATCAGTACAATTTCGTGTCACCTCCATGACAGGGTTTGAAGCTAGGACGCGTTTTTCCACTTGCGTTTCCGACTCAGCGCCGCACACCGTTGCAAAGTAGCGCATTGCATACTTGGCTGAAACAGTCTTTCCAGCACCCGACTCCCCGGACACGATAATTGACTGATTCTCTTCAAATCTATCAACACAAATCCAGCACAATCTCAGGCAGAGATCCGAAATATATTTCACAGCGCTGCTGCGGCAACCACAACCACAAGTGCAAAATTATTTTTCCTAAGATAATGCACACTACCATTGCTATGCAATGCCAGAGCTGCTAATTGTACTGTTACAAAAGTGGTCTCTTTTTTGATAACTAATTTTCTATGATCACAAAACATTATGGCAACTCTATTAAAGTTGCAGAAAGTGTTTTTACAGCACGAATGACCAAGTAACAGTATGCAAAGCAGTAAGTACAAGCAAAGTTGCTCATCAATATTCTTATACTTCCACCATTCATATTCATAACAAGTAAAAATGGCACCGAATTAAGAATTCTAAAACTAAAAAAAAATAGAAGTAAAAAATGCGGTACCTAGACAAGCGTTTGAATGCTTCCTCTGCCACTGCAAATATGTGAGGGTCCATGCTGGCCATGTCCTGACCACTGTAAGCTCGAATTGTATCATTGTCATAGATTGGTAACTGCTGATATGGGTTAATTGCAACAAGGACTATGCCTACGCAAACAAAATCACGACATCGTATCAAAATACCATCAATGCATCTGTCATTTTGACCACTAAAAATATATGTAAGCCCAGTGCTGACATAATATGCAGCCATCCACCTGACCTTTAACTTTCTGAGTGAAAAATTGGCGCACCAATTAGTGACGGTTACTCCTGTCCTGAAAATGTTTGCACCAGTATTATCACAACAAGAAGCCCAGCTGTCACTAGGATGGGGCCGACCGTACTGATTGTCACTGACCTTGAAGGTCATCCAAGGTCGATGATTTTTATGTCATCTGAAAGGGCATATGCCACTTCCTATTAGTAATTAATAGTAACCTAAGCATCATAACTTCACATGTTTATTTTAGAAGATATTGTTAAATAAAGTATGAGTGAATCTAAGCCAAATGTCACGATATTTTAGCAAAAAAGCATATTCAATTTACCACAATATGTGTAGATGTAGTTCCGTTCACAGAATCTCACTTGCAGATTGTACAGCACTACAGCACACAGAATAAAAATCAAATCAGAATGTTGACAGTCAATAAATGACCACAGGCAAGTAGAGACAGGCTTCATCATGTAGCATATATGACAGCCAGCATTGTCATCACGTTTCTCATATAGATGTAAAATGTAAACATAATTAAGTCGCAAAGCCCACAAGGAGCGCTGATCTCTATTTTCATAGGCCTAAGCTTGACATCAGTTTACAGGCCTACCACGAAACCACAAAAGAACAGCCAGAGAGCATTAACCTTCATGGTTAGTTGTTTTTGCACACCAAAAAGGTTTATTTTAGAGCTCTCAAGGCGTTAATTTTTTTAACGCATTAATGCAGTGCGTTAATTTTTTTAATGCATTAATTAACGTGTAAATTAACGCACCCAGTCCCGTCGAGATGGAGAGTAGGAGGTAAATTACCCCGGGCCCGAGACGTTTATGGGACCCGCCTGTAAAATATAGAAAGTTAGAAAAATGAAAAAAAGTTTAAAAACACATATAATTTTTATTTTTAAAATGTATTTAGACTATTTACTATTTAACTATTACAGTATTTTTATTTTGTATATCATCTCTTGTCCATCATAGCGACTCTATTGGGTTACGCTTATGCGAATTGCTTGCTTATTGTCTTTTGTCAGTTTCGTGCATATGTTTGTATGTCTGTCTGTTCATTAATTTCTACACGTAGTAATCATGATTCCAATGGTGCAATAAAAAAGCTAAAGTACTGAATTAAACGGGGCAACTGAAAATGCGAGAAATGAAATTTTGGCACCATCAAAAATGCAAGTCGTGAAAATACGAGACATGAAAATGCGGCACCACAATGCGGGGCATGAAAATACGAGACATGAAAAAGCGGGAAATGAAAATTCGGGAAAAGTGTGATTTTGGTTTAGGTGAGCATTGACGGTCTGTGCAGCTTCCCAGCAATCCACAGGATGGTGCTTCTGTCATACAGAACACTCGCTATGCCACAGTCGGTGACTCAACGTTTTTCCGCGGCCAGATCTCTACAAGCACTGATGACACCGCTCTGTTGTTCAGCACTGACACTCAGATGCAACTCCTGCAGGATGCTTGCGTCGTCTTTGTCGACTCTACGTTCAGGGTGGTCCCGGCACTATCAGTTGTTCACCATTTTCGTTCCCCATGCAGACTACTCGTTTCCAGTGTGCTATGCCCTGATGACCAGGAAAACAACTGACCTGTATCGCGCAGTGCTTGAACGCCTGCATCAACTGGCACCACAGTTTGCTCCCACTCGGCTAATTGCCGACTTCGAGGATGCTCCAGCAGCTGCCTTTCGTGTTGACTTCGGCGAACAGCTTCAGAGCTCCGGCTGCTGGTTTCACTATGCACAGGCCGTCATCCGACGCATGAAGAAATTGGGACTGCAAAAGGCCTACACGACAGACGAGCAGACGCAGTTGGCGTTTCGATGTGTTCTGTCTCTCCCTCTGCTGCCATGCAATGATATTGAACCTGGCCTTGGAGACGTGAAACTTCTCAACATAGACGATTCGGCGTCTAATCAGCTCATGCAGCAATTGTTTCGATATGTTGAACGACATTGGATAAAGAAGTCAAGCATCGGGCCGTCACGTTTGTCAGTCTGTGACAATACGTCGTGAACTAACAACGCCATGGAGAGCTTTTACGCAACTCTGCGTCAGCGAGTGAAGGTAGCACACCCTAATCTGTTTACTTTCCTTGGTCATCTAAAGCGTGTCCATGACGAGGGACGCGAATGTCTAATCTGTCGAGCGGACATCACTATCGTCTTAACTTTGTACTGACATTCAGCGAACTGTACTGAACTGAACTGTAGAATTGTAGACGAGTTTTGATGATAACTTTTTTTGCTTTTTTGATCGTTAATTTGAATTTCGTTAATTTCATGTACTGACATTCAGCGAACTGTACTGAAATGAACTGTAGAACTGTAGACGAGTTTTGATAATAACATTTTTGTTTTTTTGAACGTTAATTTGAATTTAATTAATTTCATAGTGTAAACATTACTTTTAGTATACGTCATTGATCATTTTTGAATGCCGAAAAATCGGTAGGCGGTCATGTTGAAAAATCTATAACTTCGTCGTTTTTCAACAGAATCACATTTTATTTGGCTGTTAGATGTAGAAGGTTTCAGTAAATAAAGCTGT
>Ga0209367_1004022_pt1 | contig 20158 bp, 12 predicted proteins | sample WorMetLIZISLAND2_FD_187412 | JGI IMG/M metagenome (GOLD analysis project Ga0209367, IMG submission 187412) | Marine gutless worms symbiont microbial communities from Max Planck institute for Marine Microbiology, Germany - Olavius geniculatus... ...
TGCACCAGGTTACCTTAATTTACCTACCGTAGGCGGCCAACATTGATGGGCCGCTTTTCCCTTCTCCGGCAGCCTGCCATTGAATTGATTAATTGATTTATTTGTTATTCTGTTTTTACTGGGCAATCTCTCTCTCTGTCTTTCTCCATTCCTCTATCAAACGCCTCATTCAGCGTATTTTGAGACCCCGTAGGGGGCCTATAAGACGTTATGGGATCACCGGGAATTTTCGGGAATTTTGTGTAGTAGCGGGGGGGAATTTTTAGCTTTCCGAACGGGAATTCCCGGTGGCCCTGCATACAATATATCGTAGTGGAAATCCTGGCATTGTATTTATGTATAGTTTAATTAGTCTTATCAGCTGTCGCCTCGTACACACACACGTGAAATGTATATGGAGCTTCCAGGCTACAGCAATCATCCATTTTGGTTAACTGACGTTTAAACGTTTAACAAATTAAAGAAAGGTGACATCCCTCTATTTTGGTCTAATTTAGATATTCTATGTTGTTGTACCGGTAGCGTAAATGTTGTGAAAATATTGTCAAACGTCTCTCTTCTTGTCTTTACGTAAGTGTCTAATGGTACACATGTTTTTGTCGTATTTTCAAACGAGTAGCAGAAAAAGCGTTGTAATATGAAAAGTATGTTTTCATGGGATACATCTTTATGGTCGGTTGCTGTCCTCAGAGTCACTGTCAAACTTTAACAAGTTGATGACTCCTAATACATGTTGCTTTTTTGCTTTTGTTGCCAGCATTCAGATGTAAACTTTGAATGATATACGCACGCAACTATACAGTCAGTGAACCAGTTGAATGCATTCATGTTTGTCATATAGCTTTATACCGACCCATAATATGTCGTAGGAGTGCACCGAGCGTGAAAATGGAGATTGATGAACCTCTGCAGTCGACTGGTGCTGGTCTTACGTGCTGTCTCATTGACAACGGCATCCGTTGCCATCGGCCGACTGGAAATGCTAGTTACAGTAAACGAATCGCAAAGACCGTTGCACAGAGACGTTTGAAACTTGTTGTAGATCAGATGGCAAGTCCTTGCAGTGCATTTTGTCCTCCATTCTGTCGTATGAGTTCTATTCTAGAAGTAACCAGACTGACTTTGCTGATAGTAAATGTTATCATTGATTTCTTCATGTTCTGTTTGTGTGCATGCTATTTGTGATGTTGATACATGGGATATTTATAACAGTTGAGGAACAAATGGGAATGTAAACAATTACACAGCCAGTTAAACAAAGTTTATTTTAAGAGTGTCATGTAAACTTGCATGCACATGTGTGTGCCTGTGTGTATGACTGAAGGCGAGACACATTTATATTTGTGACGACCACAAGAACACCATTCATCACCTCCGCAACCAGACAAAGAATCGTGATCTGCCACGAGCTGGTGATGTCCGCATTGATTTGCCTGATAAATCTATTCATTCTGAGGTACTTTGTTTGAAACGTAATGTAGTATAAAGCATGTTAGATGATTCAAGGCATTATCAAGATACAAATGCCAAGGATGGATAAGTGGCTAGATGGCCTAATGGTAGCATGTCAGTCATGGGTTTATTTTCCTCCCAGTTGGCTTACTATATTAGGTGGTTACTAAATGGATGGCTGACTGTGTGCAGACAGATAAACAATCTCAGTATATAACCGACGACTAAGGTCAACTCAGCCTTTCATCCCTCCAGGGTAGGTAAATTGAGTATCAGCCTCCCTGGCTGGGGTTAAGGCTGCTCACATTTACCTGTGCCATGTCCATAGCTCTGAGATTCCTTGAAGAGCTATAGGCACTTTTACTGTTTTCAGTTTTTCATGATCTACTTTTGTTTTATGCTCACTTGACAAGTTATAGGTAATATTAGTTATTTGGCAATTTGTGTATTATTTTTATTTCAGTTTGTGTTGTAATACACCAGTGGAGTGTACGGATGACAAACAACAAGCAAACGTGCAGTGTATTTATTTGTAACGGAGAAAAACTCACCAATACCACTTTGTTACAGCTATTATAAATATTGTCAAAGTGTAACAAGTAACTTATGATATGTTTGTTTTTTAGATAAATTTCTTTTTATTACCAGTGAATCTGCTGCGGAGATACAAGCGTCACTTTAAGCTACCAACACGGCCTGGCATTAATAAAGCACAACTTGCTGATGTAAGTTGTACAGTTTTTTTACTGTATGATGAATGATTAAACTACATAGGCACAGTGTACAAAATAGCGTTTGAATCTCACACTTATGGAAATTTCAGTTTTTTGGATGACTGAATATTCTGTGATTTTTTTTGGTTTTATTTACTCTAGTACTGGTATACACTGAAATGGGAAAACAATCTACAGTTATTTTTGAAATTAGTTTGAATGACTATTGCAAATTTAAATATACCAGTAATCCCCAGTATTACATTTTAATTTTTGGCTTGAATTATTCTCAGACTTCACTTTCTTAAAAATTTCAAAAATAATGTGACCACAACAATAATTAATACTGATTTTGGTAATGGATTTATGATTTAAGGCAAGGATTGTGAAAATATGATATGTATGTTTGTCATAGTAATGTAGTGTCAAACTTTTCACTTTGCATTTCTTTCTATTGTCTCTTGATCTTGTGATGTTATTGTTTTGTGACATCAAACTACGTAGGAGTGAGGAAGGCTTTAACATTGTAGAAATAGTGTCCAGAGTGCATTTAGCAGTAAAGAATAATTTATTTACAACTGGGATGTGAGTTTATTTTGTCCGTATTAAAGCAGGTAAAATGTGACTTTTGTTACTTGTACGTTATTTTGTGTTATGCATAGACCAGTAGAGCATATTGGTGAGAATTAACCATGCAGAGGCATTTCACATGTGGCAGATAAAATTGTGTTTAATGAACCTATATGCCTTAAACAGTGGTTTATCACACTTATTCCATGGCTGCCGACAGCCGTGCAGTTATCAGCCTATTATAAATTTATTCCCACTGTTATTTTAATGATATCCAGAAACTGGTATCATCAGCAGTGGCGTGGGGGTAATGGGATATGTGGGGGTGGGGATGACTCCCTATATTTTTGGATGAATTTGTGAAAATCACATGGGTCACTCTGACCCTGGCTGGGGTTAGGTTTCCTGCCTCTCCTTCACCCCTGGAAGTAGGTGGTGAAATGGCGACTGACTGTTGCTGCGCAGATTGTAGCTCGTCATTTCGTGCGGCTTCAAGTGAACGAGAAGGAAGTTTTGACGTACTTTCTGTACATGTGTAAGAATAGTAACAAGTCCGGTCGACTGGACAGCAGTGGCACAACGTCGGGTGGCGGTGGTGCTGAGTCTTCAAACTGATGTATAGATTTTTTGTTGAACTGCCTCGATAGTAGTAGCTTAACCATTGCAGTGAACATGTAAGCCATGTGTTGTTTTATTCATCAGTGGATTACACCGGTAGCCAACAGTACTGGCATTCTAAAATGCTAAATAAGCATAGAAATTTTAGTATGGCACTTTGTTAGCATTATTTTTTTTAATTTGATATTTTTCATTCTGACAGTGACATTCGTTGTCTTTGAATAGACGCATAGATTGAAGCAGCAACTTGTTAAGTTATGTTGATTTATCAATAATACAACCATTTTTAAAATTGTTGACGTTTCAGCAGCCACTGCTGCTTTCTGTTTCTAAGGGTCCCTGAAGAAGGCAGCAACGGTTGCTGAAACGTCAACAATAATTTTAAAAAAGGGGTGTACTATCAATGAATTTACATAACTTAATAAGTGGCAGTCATTTTTGTTTATGTTCAGATGTTTGATTTGCTGTATGACTGATTTTGTCATAAATGGTATTGTTAAAATTTTGTCATTTTGGCAATCAAATATATTTTGTTTGGCATTTTTCAGCCCCAAAGGGTTGTCAGCCCAGTGCACTGGTGCAATCAAACAGTGAATAGAACAACACAAAGAAACTCTTAGCTAATGACTGTCTGACATGACGGTTATCTATTTCATTGTGTTAGTGAAGATTGTTTTTCTATTGAGTGCATGGCTATGTATCAATTAAGTGAGAGCACGAGTACATGTGATTTCAAAAAAAGTGCAAAGTTGAAAGATAGCAAAAACAAAACATGCTGATGTTAAAATTGTATTGCATGTTATACATACGGATATAATCATTGTGATCTGGCAATCAAAATATTGTTAAGTAGATGGCCGTAATGGTGATAATTGGCAAAATATGACAATACTGTATATATGATTATGGTCATCAGGGAGCAAATTTCTTTCAGATTCTTTCAGAGTTCTGTGAATTTTAGTACAGATCTTCTGATTTGGTGCAGTTATACTGATCATTTGATTTACCATATACAGTTTATTGTCAGAAAATTATTGTCAGTGAATACCGTATAATTTTTCACGAGCTTTGGTGACATTTTTTTGTGAATTGCTAAAAACTATTGATTACCTCTGTAGAAAAAGCAGATTGTGTTTAGGGGTGTGCAGAATCTGTTGAAAATTTATTTTTTTCGGTTTTCAAAAACTGAACCAAACAGTTATTGAATTTTGAAAACCGAAAACTCGCATCTGACGGAGGTGCGAGTTGAGGGTTTGGCAATTAGATAATGTCGGTCGAAGTCTACCACAGCCAATCCTGATTTCCAGGTATAACGAGCAGCAGCGTAGTAGGAGCAACAGCAGTAGTAGACACGGAGGTATACTCCTCTGCCTTAAAAAGGTAAAAGGTAAAGATACAGGTCCTGCTGTATAGCACTTCTTGCATGTGTCAGGCTCATTCCCCAACTATTGGCAATAAAAGAGCAAATATATATGTAAAAAACTTACCAGTTTAAAACTGTGTGTAAGTACAATGTGACGATATCAGTCCTCTAAAACAGCAAAAATCATTTGGGTAATCTTAGATGGGGCTATGCATATGGCGTCGTTGCAAGCTGACTTTAGTTTGTAATCACTAACATAGTCTAAAGCCTTCTTCATTTGATGTTATTTGTCGTATTAGGCCTACTTGCCCAATGTTTACTGATTAGCATAGTAGCCGAAAATGTTTTTATTATGTTATATAAGTTTCTTACATGTATTTAATAAAGTAATAAGTATACTACACACTAAACATCAGACAGTAAAAACCAAATCAAAAGCTGTAATTTTTATAAAAATGAAAGCTGCAATTTTTTTTAAAACCGAACCGAAAACCAAACAGAAGTCATATTTTGAAAATCTGCACATGCCTAATTGTGTTTCTGGTATTGTCTGTCTGCTATAGATTTCTCCAATATATTTGATAAAATTTTTTGGGGACTGCGTGTTAACCGAGATATGTGATTAGATTTCGAGTCAGATCCAGGAACGTTTTTCATAGGTATATATGGTAGCCATATTAACTGCATTGTATTCACCAGGTGGCGGCACCTTTCTTAGTGGGGTTTGAGATTTCTAATCACTTCTGGTTGATGAATTCCATTATTGTTTAGTGTACATCAAGGTAACTATTACAGACATAAAAGTCTTATCAATGTGCAAGCAAGCATGCTTTGGTCATTTACTTATTGAATCAGTACAACAAACTTTTCTAGTCGCACTGTCTTCCACTTTTGCATGGCTTGATGTAATTTTTTTTGTTCACGTCGCATGCTTCCTCATTGCAGATTTATGACCCAACAAAAAATAAAGAATAGCTATTGTGACATTCTGACTGAATGTACAATTGTACATCATCAATAAATCAAAACTACGGTGCGGTATATATCCAGTAACGGTATCTCATTTGACAAACAGCTGCAACCATGCCATTTTTGCCGCAGCTGTAACTTTTACGGCACTTTGCGGTTTTTTGCTGTTCACAGTTCACACTGACCGAGATAGGCCTATAGTAATTTTTTTCTCGGCTAGCCGCGATTTTTGCTTCGGCGGCTTAGCAAAATTTTCGCGGCTAGCGGCCGGCTATGTGGCGGCTTGCGCTTAGGGGTCTAGGCTCAGGCTGTATGTTCCTGCTACACGCTACAACGAGCTGGAGACAGACGATAACGGCGGCTGCGTTGTTGCACTGGGCAGTGTACGCACGGAGCTATTTATAGCTGCGTGCCAAGTTGAATGTAGCTGGTCGCTGCGCCGTGCACCCTGCAGGCTTAATGTATCTATGTGACCGTGACCACTGACCGCGATAGGCCTACGCCGGTCTACAGTAGCCTCGACGCTCGCCGCCGCATGCATGTCAGATGATGCGACGGCTGCTGAACATACTCTATGCATTGCAGTGCAGTACGTTTGTTGGCCCTTATAGGCAATTAGGCATGTGTAGCCTGGACTGAATAGAAATGTAGGTAAAACCTTCGATCTGCTGTTTCGTGTCTCAATTGTCGGTCACCGCGGTGATTGGAAAGGACTCGCCACCATGCGAATTATATTGGGACATTAATTTCTGCTTTTGCTTAAGTGTAGAAACGGATCGAATGCAGTCATTTCTGCCGTGTGTGGGCTCAAACTGGTGTCTGGCTTTTTCGCCTCTGCCGGTTCGCCCCTTGGCTGATTCGCCCCCTGGCTGATTCGCCCCCGCTGATTCGCAAGGGGCGAACGCGCCAGGAGGCGAACCGGCAAAGGGGCGAAAAAGCCATTATTCCTTAAACTTATATCCGGTCGCCCATTTTTTTCTCCACTGCAAAGTTGCAAACCGAGAATACCAAACTGCCACAAGACAGTCTGCATGAAATTTGCAGTAGAAGCAGCCCTATAGAAAGAGGCTACGTTACAGCTGGCTATTTGGCTAACTTTCATGATCATCTCGTAGTGCTTCATATAGGCTATTCGTCAAGAGATTCATTTGACAGTCGCAGCCGTTAACAAAATGCAGTCATATTGGTCCTACTGTAGCCCATGGCATGAACAAACTAAAACTAGGGTTCCTACAGGTCAGGAAAAACTGGAAAATGTCAGGGAAAATATTATTTTTGAAAAGTCGCAGAAAATGATCTTGGATTATGCAGACTACAGATAACTGTGATTTTTTTGCATCTTCAAATATTAAAAAGCAGGCAAATTTGCGGATTCGTTGAACGTCCCAAAGCTAGGCGTGTTTCAGCTTCAGGGGCTGGGGGCTTGCCCCCTAACCCCGACCAGGGCCTCTGTCGTTTGCATATTGCTCTATTAATACCGTTTCATTACTCAGTACCATTTATGACGTTTGTGCGATACGGTTATTGTTTCGATAATGTTAGAGAAATTGTCATTCCATGACTGGAAAAGTAAGGGAATTTTGCTACAGAATACCTATATACCTGTAAAACAGTTTTGATTGATTGGCTGGATAGTGGTTGAGCGCGAGTGACTGTGCAGTATCGTCACGACTATTATGGTGCACAGGCGGCTGTTTGACGAATCGGCAGCAGTGACGGTGGAAGCGGTGAGTGGAGTGTTGTTGGTACGCCGATGTCTGAGACCATTGAGATGTCGTCGTGCTCAGTTGGTGGTCAGACTGGTCGTCGCGTCAGTCGCATCCTTGTCCATGCTGGCTTTCGGCGTATTTCTCGTCATTCGACTGTGGCGGCTGTTGACGCGCTGGAAGCTTCAGACGCTGGCTGGCGACCGGAGCCTGCTGACGTTCGGCAGCACGTCAAACTGGGGCATCGGCAACGCCATGTTTGCGTTCGCGTCGACCCTGGCGATCGCTCGGCACACGGTCCTGCACAGTGTGGACGCGCCGCCACCACGTCTGTGCTTCGACGCGCGTCTACAACTGCGTGCGGCGTTTGCATCGCTGGCGGACTGGCCGGCATGTAGCCCCAACGACCTCCTCCAGCTTATGCACGCTGAACGCCGCCACGAATACGCCTATGCCAAGTAGGTGACATCGGTGGCGTCTTTAGCTTTTCGCCTATACACCTCTTTGAAAGTGAAAAAAATCTCAATTCAAAGATAAAATTAAGCGTCAGAAAAAAACCGTTTGCCAGGTCTATAGGCCTGCATATTTTTTAGCTGACCGTACTTAAGTAACGGTCGAGCTATTGGCGTGTTTGTTGTCCGTCTGTCTGTCCGTCTGAAACGGATGTATTGTGGCTAAGCTTCAGGTCGTAGGGCAGTGGCGTAGCCAGGATTTAGTTGTAGTGGGGACACTTTGGGTGGGGGTATGGGGAGGGTGTCCTCTCCCCACGGGGAAAGGGTCTGGGAAGGGGGCTGTGCTTCTTCCCCGGAAAATTTTAGGATTTTTGGTGTGAAAATGCCCAGTTTTGGTGCATTTTTGGCACTATTTTAGTAACTGGCAGGCTCCTAGGGGGAACCCCCATGCCTACGCCAGTGTCGTAGGGAAAAAACGTTCTACGCGCATAATTAGCCATGCGTGCTAAACGTAGGCGTGCAAAATTTAGCCACCTAGTGCAAGGGGAACATTTTTAAATTGGGGGCTGAATGAAGGGAGTAAGAAATTCAATGAAAAACTGGCCATATTTCGGAAACGGTGAGAGATAGGGCCACGGTTGCTATTGATCACTAATTATAGGAAATCGCATACGCCCTTCCAGACGAAATGAAAATCATCAACCTTGGAATCTTGGATGACTTGAAGGTCACTGACAACTAGTATGGTCGGCTAACCTAGCTACAGCTGGGCTTCTTTTCTGCTATAGGTATACCTTTCACATTCTACATTGTGTCCGGAAAAAAGTAACCCCTAGACAGGAATCCGAACAAAATTTCATACACTTGATTTCCGGGAAATGGGTAATAGGCCATATATCGGTATTCGGTAATCACCAAATTTTGTTGACAGATATTATTTCCTAGCAGGGTTATTACCTTTTAGATATCAATGACGAAAATATCTCCTTTTACAATATGGCGTTATTTGCGTACCGTTTATAGTCACACAACTGCCACTCAAAAAATAACTATGCCAGAAATAATATTTTTTTCAACGAAATTTGATGGCCACTTTACCGATTTACGGGGGATCAAGTGTACGAAATTTTATTTGACACGGTACATTTTTAGACTTCAGAGAGTTACTTTTTCAGCTGGGTCACACAGGCGCTTATTGTACCATGTGTCGTCGATGACTTCTATTGCACTACACAGATGCCGTCAGCATTGGTATGCATACAATTACAAATTGATAATATTGTGCACGCTTTCTTTCAATGGCGTCGAATTTACAGTTTTTATTCCCGTTTTGTCGTCAGTGCTGAGAATTTTATTAGCTATGTTTAGCACCAGTAGGCCTACATACCACGATATGGCTAATTGTCAGTTCCTAGTCGGTCTACCATGGAGACCTGTCAACATACTGACGTTTCTCTTTTTGCGAGATAAAGTATGATCATTACAGCTGCTCACAAAGCTGTAAATACTTTCACTCAGGCCTACAGCTCCGTGACTGATAACTGTTAATCAACTTATGTGAAAGAGAAATAAACTGGCGAGACAGTTAAGCGGTTTGTATAATTTTGTGTCCAGGTACGACAGTCAGCTAGTGCGAGATCTGCCGCGACATCGGCACGTGGTGCTGGACCGTTATCTGCAGTCGTGGAGGTACTTTGCCGACGTCGACGCCGAGCTGCGTCATCTGTTCGGCTTCGACGAGGGCGTGGAGCGCGCTGCTGCTGCCGCACTGAGCGCTACAGTCGGAGCAGACCACGACCAGCGCATGCACGTCATCAAGGTTGGCCTGCACGTGCGCCGTGGCGACATCGCAGAGCAGCAGTCGCTCAGAGAGCTCGGGTACGTCGTCGCCGACGCGTCTTACATCCAGCGCGCCATGGACTTCATGGACAGTCGTCTCGGGGTCGACAATAACACTGGGTACGCGTCTAAGTAGTTTACACAAACCTAGTACGAATCCACGTCGTAGGCCTTAAAAACTTGATATATGCCTAGCGTTTGGCGCTGCTTATACACAAGTAACTCGTGCCCAGAAACGCTTTACAATCTCAGAAGTTGCCCGAGAGACGTCAGTGAACAGTTGGATCAGTGGAGCAGCATGCAGACATACCGCTGCCCCAAACAGCTGCACTATAGGCTTCCGCCCTGTAGCCCATAAGCCGTTACTCATATTCCATTACGCCGAGGATTATGGATAGGAGGCTGAGTTTTCCTGAGCGTAAAGAGGCTCCCACAAGCCAAAAAAATGTCGCGCCGCTGTCTGACATTTTTTGGCCTGCGGGGCTGCCTTTTGTGAGGCGCCTGTTCGACGAACCATGCTGAACCTAAATCTGCATGTGTGTGACTGGCGCAGTATACGTGTTGTAAAGATTGTGTTGTGTTCAGACTGGACGGCGCAGGACGTCGCCGCGTGTTCGTGGTATGCAGCAATGACATGGCTTGGTGCGTCGAGCACATTGCCGCACATCGGCTGCGTCACGTCCAGTTTCTGTCTACCCACGACCCTGCCGTCGACCTGGCCGTACTGGCCACGTGTCAGCACAGCATTATCACAGTCGGCACGTTCGGCTGGTGGGCCGCCTGGCTTTCCAACGGCACGACAGTCTATTACAAGGATTGGCCACGTCGAGGTTCGCCCCTCGCCTGGCACGTTAGCCATGCCGACTACTTTCCGCCTCACTGGATTCCACTATGACTGATTCAGATAACAGCAATTAGCGTACCTGTGTGTGGCTGCGTGATTAGAATTAAACTGTAGCCATATCATTGAACAAGTATTTGGATTAGGCATACTGAGCTGGTCTTAAGTAGGCCTATGAGATGATGTAGTACGCCACTCCAGTCTGACTAGTCTCCGGCAATGTCGGTTTGGACTCGCTAGTCGCTGACTTATCAATGTATGTTCGTGTAGGCCTACCAGTAGGCCTGTTTAGCTAAACTGTTCTTACTGATGTTGAATCTGCCTGTAAGGTCGCGTGGTTTGCATGTAGAACATTTTCTATAATGTTTTAGCATAAAATGTTTATCACTTGTCTCAGTTAAACTGGATGTTATTCTGAAGCAACTGTGGGCAATGTGCAATGGACTGTGTGTGTTAGGCGATTGAGAGTTAGTAGCTAGTCCAGTACTACGTACATGTATTAGCAGGATTTAGGTGCCGCTTTTCCCTCCTGATTGCTTTATTGTTTACCAGATAACAATAATCAAGATAAATGTCTATCTGCAGTGTTCTATTCTCCGATGCGTCAACTGTCCAATTTCCCTCCAAATGGCACAGAATCTGAGCAGATTTTTGAGGTACAAAATTTGTCACATTACAGTGTCAGGGCTGGCTAAAGATAGGTGCAGAGAAAATGCTTCGAATGCTCAGGACATTAACTGGTGGCTTACTGCCCTGCTCACTCTCGGCCTTCAGCCTTATTTTTGGCCATTACTTGCACCATCTACAACAGATTTCATTCACTAGTTGGATAAAATGCTGTTTTCTGTATTCCAAGTTTCTATAGATGTTTCGCAGCAGACTTAAAGCAGTATTTCTTTTTTTCTACTAGTAGTGAATGAGGTGGACTGTAATATCGTTTTGCATTAAATGTGCGCAAATACTTAATTGCAGTTTGCAAGACATCACTGTATTTTTAACAATGCATTATGAACTGTCATGTGACAGGTAGGCTAAATACCATATATGCACACATCTCTTTTCAGAATTCAAAATAATCTGACCACAACTTTGAAGTTTATTTTGGAGAACATAATGGTGGTAGGATGCGTTTTAAAAGCATCCACTAGTCGGGACCTAATTCTAGACGAAATATTTTATAAGGTGAAATGTCAAAGTCAACCAACAAATCTTCTCAGTTCCATGGTTTGTCATAGCTTTTTTGGGGGGAGGGGAATAGGCCTATGTAAGGCTTTCAGTTTATACTGCATCTACACTGTCTCTCAAAAAAGTACATGCCACTTTATTTTTTGAATAGGCCTAACGCTATGGCTGATATTGACAATTTATGGCATGCTACATCATAAAGAAACTTGACGTAAACTACTATAGTTTAGACCACCTCATCTAAATACTGTTGCTATACTGCTAAAATGCAGAAGTTTACGTCAATGAATCTATACTGTGTATCACATGCGTTGGCTCAGAAAATCACTGAAACCACAAAATGATTGAAAATATGTTACTTATTTAACATTAGGGCCTGGTCATTCATTTAAAGATCGTACGTGAACTGACTGAAATGACGCATCAACAGTGAGTGAGTCATGCAGTCACTGAACGTGCAGTTGGCGAGTGGCGTCAACGTTCATCGCTTGCGTTAGAGCATGGAATAGGACTTTCTGAGTGAGTGAGTGCAGTGAGTAACGAACCAACATTACAACCAACTCTGGCTGACATGATAGTCATAATCAGGTCCCGTAGATACACATTAAATAAGAATGGTGACAGAATTCCACCCTGTTTTGTTCCATTGCTGATGCTAAACGAGGATGACACAGCATTATTCCACCGTATACAAACACGCTGATGGCTATACCAATATGCTAACAGTGAAACTATCTGGGCTGAAAGTCCAATATCTAACAGTTGTTTAAATAGTTTCCAATAATTCACTCTGTCAAATGCTTTACTGAAATCAGCAAAACACACAAAGGCATGGCTGCCCCTACCAGTGTAATACTCTACAACTTGTTTAAAACTATAGGTACATAGTGATGTTGAGTGTCCGGATTTAAAACCAAATTGGCAATCAGTAGTAGGAACTCTATCATTAACATAAGTGTTCCTTCAGTTACATCTGATAAAAATTTTGTGTAAATTGATCTTCATTTGACTGAAATATAAAAGAAAGAAAAAAGGCGCCATTTTTATGAAACACCGTGTATATCTTATTTTATGTACTTTTTTATTTACCATAAGTAGTAATATAGTACAACAATTAAAATGAATAGAACTTAACAAACCTCAGCTAATGATACATATTTTTGTCATATTTGTTGTTTTCTTTCAAGTTATTTTTGTTTTAATTACACCCTATTTTTTCTGAACGTGTGCTGCGTACTATTACATTGTATCGCGAATGTTGTAAATACTGGGCGTTTTGTCGTGGGCAGCGTTCAAGCTGGGTGCCTGGACGATGCCACAGAGCTGGCGCTAAGAAGCTTGCAGATGGTTCAGTCGCAGAGTGGCGCCGTCGAAGACCTCAGCACCAGAAACATGTATCTCTACGGACATCTGGCGCATATAGAAACACAGGTGTAGTCTGTTTTCTTCGCCCAATAATACTTGAACCAATAACTAAAGTGATTTTATGAAGATGCGTTGTTTTTCGACAACAGGAAACGTTAAATTATTTAATGAAACGTGATGTCAAATCGGCTGTTATCTACTGTAAGTACAACTTTAATAATTACACAATTACATCGGATTTGTGCGGTTGTGTGCATTATTTTGATGTTTTCATGCTATTAAATGTATAATCAATAGAAAACTATGTGCACTAACTTACTGTATGAAAATTGTTCTCAGGGTGCCGTGCCATCGTTGACGACGTTAACGACCATGCGATGTTCAGGCTTGCCGTGAGTATGAAATTTCCAATCCATATCCATATCCACAGATGGCTATCTTGTGTACATGTAGCTCCCAAATTTTCACAAAATACAACAAAGCATGCAGAGCGTCCATTACCCCCAAAACATGGCGCAGACACTTTTTTCTTAAAATTGTGATAAAATAGATACAGTTAGAATTAATTACACATTTGCTTTAAATTACAAGCTTAGTTAAGTATTTTCCAATTTTCGTGAAAATCTGCATAATTTAATTGCCCCCGTTTTTACAGACAGTTAGGTCGAGTTTTGGATATGTCGTCTCTCCGTCCGTAACGTATATATTGTGGCTAAACGGTAGGCCTACGTCATAGGAGGTCGGCGACGGTATCGTTGGATAGGTGTCAAAAATAACCTATGTCTCTATCTGCAGCGGTTTGGCCGCAGTGTTGCTGCCTGCAACCATCACGCACGTACGCCAAATTACCTAGCGTTGACTGTAGCATTTTATATAGCAGCGTCACCATAGTCTGTATGGGACCACAGCCACTCTGGGAAATCACTTTCTTTCCGCGATGAGAAGTCGGACGCTGGCCTTCCGATATCGGCTCTACCGCTGTACGGTCGGCCCACCCCAGCAACAGCTAAAATTATTGTTTTCCAAGTCACGCATCGCATTCATCTACGCTTACCGGTATAGGGTTGGGTTGGTTGCTTCCAAATCAAATTTGGTTTGTACTTTCTATTGCATTAAATATGTTAGTACCGGTAAGCAAAAAAACTGTTGTAATTTTGTTACCATTTTATAAAGAAATAAAAGCAAACTCACAAATACAGTGTACATAGATCTTTTGTTGCCCAGCCAACAGCATTAATGTACTGAAGATTAAGATATGTTACTGATATTGCTAATACATTAATTTAGACTAACTAATTAATGACGTGTTGATGTCATTTGATTCAGTAGTAACATAAATAAACGACAAAATCAAAAGTAAGAACGACATACAAGAAATATTAGAGAGACAGTTAGGCATATAAATATTCAGTTTAATTAGCGGGTGCAACAGCATAATATCCATGGATATATCCATGGATATCCATATCCACGGCAGGCCTGGCGATGACGAGCTGTGTTGTGCTCACGTTATCATTTCGCAGTGAACACGAACTGTCCAGATACTTTAGCCTCTGACACCCTCTCGCTCTCCTCTCTTTATCTTTCTGTTTTTTTCACTGTTCTATTTACCTGTTTCATAGAATGTATCTATCATTACATTCCTTTATTTTTATGTTGATAATTATGTTCTTGTCAAAACAGTAAAATATTAATTGTGTAAAATGTTTTGTAGAAACTGCCAGATAAACAAGATGTTTCTCAAATCCCGCTAGTCGAGAACATTATTCAGTATCACCAAAAAGCCATCGACATTCTCAAACGACGTGGGAAAACATCAGACAAGAAAACAAAGGTAAACAGATAGCCGTGGATCTGTAACTGTTTTGTCGTTTCTGCGATTGTCACATATCGCTGCACCGGATTTATTCTTTTTAAAATAATTATTATTTCGCAGGCGATAGACATCGACAGAAGCATCATCCACATGGACTCTTTTATATTTATAGTTTTATACAGTTTATTATGCCTGTGTAGTGTGTAATCAATATTTAAGATGACAATGCTGTATGCTATTCGTGTGTGTGTGTGTGTGTGTATTTCTGTTGGTCGTTGCAGCAATACATGGCCGTGCAACTGATGAAGAAAGGCTTTGCCGTCGGCACGTTGGTTGACCGTCTGCGCATGAAAGAACCGGTCGACCAGACGGCTGTCAGCGACAAACTGAACACAGCTCGCTGCGATGTCAGTGAGGCTGAGACGATACTTGACGAGGTATACACAGCGACAACACGCTTGTCGATTTATTGATTTGTTATATCAGTCAGTCTGTACTTCGGATTAGTTTTCTTATATTTTCACTAAATGTGCTTCAATTTTAATGACATTTACGTCGTACTCTCAGTTTTCCCACACTGCTACCGTATGTAAAAGGACGCCACTGCATGCGTTTGCGATCAGAACTTCGTGGTCTGTTTGTGAGAGAACACGCACTGTAAAATTGTACCGGAAAACTTCACTGTCATCGCTTACAGGTCCCAATACAAAAATACTGTTTTGTATATTTTTGTGAGACGCAACGTTTACACTGTGCAAAAGTAACACGTTTTTGAACTATAAACTCGTAGGTGCAAGAATTGTATGGCGCATTTGTCATGATGTGTGAATTTAATTTATCAATCTTTTCATCGAATGGAACGACAGTAGCAGGCACTATAAAATTGTCAGCGTTTTATGCACTATGAAAAATATTTTGTTTTAATGTATCTATCCAGCCATACCTGAGGAGTTCGTCCAGCGATGGTACATTTTCACTTTTATTATATTACATTACTAATTTGCATCCTACAATGTTTTATTATATTGTTGCGTCGTTTACAGCTTGGCGATGTAAAATGGATGATTGAAGTCCGCTTGACGAAAGCAACTTTATTTCGCAAGGAGTTCGGTAAACAGCACAAGGTTAGGACGACTACTTACCTTCAGTTGATATCACTACTAATAATTGTTATTATGTGTGTTATCTCTCGGTTTGTTTGACTGTTGAGATTTTACCAAAAATGCATTACCTGTTAGTTTTAAAATAGCAGGCGATAAAACTGATTTTCGTGCGAGTGTGGGCCCTACTGAATATTCATGTGGCTGTTTTTGAGTAAGTTTTTTTCCATTTCGTTAAAATTTTATAAACTTTAGCCAAAATTTGCACTTTTTGCATAATATAGTTTACTTTGCAACGAATACGTTCTGTTGTAAGCTTATGGCGCTGCAAGCACGGTGTAACTGTAGGATATCGCAGCGGCGTGTGTAACATAACATAACGGTAAAGCGAGAGCGTCGATGAGTGTATGGTGAGGTAGTAACAGAAGACATTTTTGACAGCGAGCAACGGAGTCGGGGCTGAGGGAAAAGTTGGGGGGCGATTACCTACCCTAAATTTCTGGTTATTGGAAAATTGTTGAAAAGTTTGTTTCTTGTCAGAAAGCTTCCGACCAAAATGCAGGCGTTAGGCCTTAACACAATTCGGAGGCAAAATTGAAATGTCGAGCACTCATAACCTCCTCCTCTGTCGAAAATTTGTAACAGTCTTTCGGAATTTAGTTGGAAATTTGCAGTGTGTGTCGGAAAATTGCAACTTCCTACCCCGTCTACTTTTTACGCGCGACAGCAGCTACTGCTGCAACGCGTCTTAGCCATCGCAATTCTGTCTGTCCGTCCGTCCGTCAGTCTGTCTGTCCGTCACACGGGTGGATCAGTCAAAAACGGTGCAAGCTAGGATCACCAAATCTTCACCGTCAGCTGCCTGGAAGACTAAGTTTCAGGATCAGTAAAGCTGTTCCATAAATTCGAAAGGGTTCACCCCGATCGAGGTCGCTAAATAAGACGAAGTAGAATGAAATTTGCGATTTTTAGCCAATATAGGAATTTATGCATTGACGTGGCGCGCAATACTGAAATTCATGCACTGGATATGGCGCTAGGCGTCATCTGCCGTCGAAACATCGTTGTGAACTTAGATTTTGTTTGCAACAGGCCTTCACACATGCATCGCTGTCGCGCGTTCCTTGTTGCGTTAGCTGGGTTTTCCTTATTTTAACCCGTGACGCGACTGCCGGCGAGTAAACAACCGCAACTGCTTGTCTGTTCTGGGTGACAAAGTCTGACGGATGGTTGGTTTTGTGACACCGCAGATAAACGACGAGACGCTGAAGCTGTGCCGCGAGCGCCAGGGTCCAATCAACGAGACTATGGCTCGGCTCTACTTCAACGAGGCTATCGTGTACGAGGACGAGGCTATGCAGACCGGCAGGACCGAGACGTACGGGCGTGCGTACGACTACTACAAGAGAGCTTACGTCGTGTCGCGGGATGCGCTGGGCGCTGAACACAGTAAGACGGTGCGCTACCGTGGCGTCCTTGGTCTACCGACCTACGTCTGGTTCTCCAACCGACTCGGAGAGAACGCTGACGCACTCACCATTAACGACGTTCTCGACAACAGCGTCTAGACCACACCCGCCGCAACGAGGACCGTTGACTTGTATCACTGGCGCCGTGGCAAAGGGCATGGGGCAATTATCCACCCTTTGCCGTAATTTTGCCTGTCAGGAAATTATCTACTTGTCGGAAAAATTTTTTCGCAAATAAAAAAAATTCAGCTGAAAATTCCGTATTTGGGGAAATTTAAGGGCAGAGTCAAAATGTTGAACACCCATAATTTCTTCTGTCTAAAATTTGCAACTTTCTGCAACCCCATCTTTTTCGCCCACGACGCCGCTGACTTTTGTCACTGTGCACGGTGACAGAACGAAGCGAGTTGTGCTTTAGAATCACTGAAGCCCGTTCGTGTCTGCAACTCGCAATGTCTTTTACGGCCCAAACTCCACAACAAGTCGAAGCAGTGGAGTTTAGTCCATTATTTCGAATTGTCGTGGACTAGTGTTGACTTGTTGTAATCATACAATAACTCGTACAACAAGATGTGCAAAAAATCAGCAACAAATCCTCTGCGTGTTGTGCAACAAATAGCGAGGCGTAAAACAAATTGCACAATAGCGTAAAACAATTTTATGTAAAAGCAGTCGATAGCTACCAATCATTTCTTTAGTACAGATTAAGTAGATATAAAACAGAGTGTTATCTGAAAATGAAGTTAACAGTTAAAAAGCAGCTTTTATTTTACATATTTTATATATTACATGTGCTTTTAACCGTGTAGAACCTGCACGCCTGAATTGGGCGTAACTGAACAGGTAATTTAATTATGCAATTATTATGCTACGAGCGAACCCAGCCTTCTGACGACCTCTAATGAGTTGAGTGCTGACTTCACACTGCAATGATTACTCCACATTACTTGAGCAACATGCGAAGACGGTGCATGGCTACACCTATCCTACCTGGATCTATCCCATGCAATAATTACTCTTCAACGGAAAAACCGCTATTACATTTTCGAAACATCAACTGCACAACTGAAGCAGTGATTACGTAACCATTTCACACATCATGCAATTTTTGTAGCGAAATCGAACATAATACGTTACAAATGGAAAATGATGCAAATACAGCAAACCTTTTGCGCAAAAATTTCTTTGCACGGCGTATATATCTTTGACGTCTTAGCATTTCTTGTATAAGAAGATGTTCAGAATTTTTCAACATTGTTTTGTATTTCAGACGTAATAACGGTTTAACATATTACCCCACGGACAATCTTATAATAAAATGAATCACCAGCTTTGTGCTAGAACAAAAGATGATGGGTATCAAAACAGCAATTACCGATTATAACAATTTAGCAAGCAATGGTACGTACCAACGCAAAATGATCGAGTATTGCAAGGATCGAAGAAAACTTCGCGCGTTAGCTTACAGAGAAGCTTATGTTTGATACGTTTATGAATCTTAGCCAATAAAAAAATTTCAAGAGTAATGGGTGAAAATTTATGAGTTTTGTCAACGGCACAAATAGTCCCCATTCGTCAATCCTGCAGTCACTAATATTACATGATATTAATGATTGCGGGAATGATGAATGATCGTTTTCAGCTATCGCATATTTTCTAACAAGCAGGGTTGTTAACGATACTTGTGAAAAGTATTGGCAATACCAATATTAATACTTTGGTCAAAAACTATTGCCAATACCAATACCGATACTGTTGCAGAAAAGTATTGACAATACCAATACTTTTGCAGGCAATACTTTTTCTACTCATTCAGCAATCACAGGTGCATTTAAGAGAGGGCCCAGCTGGCTGCGCTTTTTTTCCTTTGTCGGTGTGGTAGTCAACTTCAACAGCGGGTTAGATTTTGCATGCCACACATTTTCCACCTCAAGCTAACCAAAGGCCCTCGCATGAGGGACTCCATAGAACAAAGGCAGCAAAGTGGTCTCATTTTTTTCGCTCGCCATGGACGCTTGCTAAGTTGAGTTGTTGTCTAAATAAGAAATGCTACTCATAGGCAGTGACGCCCATACATAGTGACATTTTACCACTATGACACCCATACAACTAACGGCTGCCCTTTGTTTGTCAAGCGACAAAAGGCTGAAAGCTTTTTCTGACTAAACGCTCTGCCCCAGGACCCCACTTGGGCCCTGGGGCTGCCAGACCCTCATTATAGGCTTGCGTTCGCCCACCGGCTATCTCTTTATAAAATTCGTGAATTTACCCCTGGCAATGTTATGTTTAGTCGCTTGCTGATGCAGTGATTTAATAAATCTAGTTGTCGCCATGGAAGTAAGTATACAGATCTTAACGAGACTCATGAGAATCAATAGGCCTACTCGAGAAAAATCTCCATCTCGAGAATTATATTTCTCGCCTTAGACAATTGAACAGTTTGAATAGGACGCAATAAACAGCTTCTAGTGCTCGTCAGTGAGTCGCGGTCGACAATTAACGGCAGTAATTAAGTTGAATGAGCAGAGCAAGAGCGCGGAGTGTCGGCTGGACTGTACGTAGCTCATGGTCGGGTTTCAAATCAAACGTTTCCGAGTCTGCTGCGAGAGTCTTGACACCTATTCTTTCATCCGCGGAGCAGACGGACCCCAGCACATGTGTCCATCGCATGTAGTTTAGGGCCTACGTCTGCTCCCTGCT
>Ga0209367_1004023_pt1 | contig 20157 bp, 15 predicted proteins | sample WorMetLIZISLAND2_FD_187412 | JGI IMG/M metagenome (GOLD analysis project Ga0209367, IMG submission 187412) | Marine gutless worms symbiont microbial communities from Max Planck institute for Marine Microbiology, Germany - Olavius geniculatus... ...
GGAATAGCATTACATATATCATTTATATACAATAAAAATAATACTGGTCCAAGAACTGAACCCTGGGGAACACCTATTGTTATAGATCCAATATCAGAGCAACTGTCTCCAATAGCTGTAATCTGTCTTCTTCCACTAAGATTATTTTTGAACCATTGATTAACTATACCACTAACACCATAGTTTTGTAATTTGTACAATAAGATATCATGATAGACCGTATCAAAAGCCTTCTGATATATACCAATAACAAATTCATGTTTGTCTAAATGATGATAAATGTTATCTAGTACTTCTAGTAATGCAAAAATTGTAGAGTGATGTTTTCTGAAGCCAAATTGGAATTTATACAAAATTTTATTGACTTGCAAAAAATTGTAAAGCCTCGTACACATTAATTTTTCCATTATTTTATTAGTAACAGTCAATAAGAAAATTGGTCTATAATTACCAGGTTCACTTCTGTTACCCTTTTTATAGATTGGCATAACTTTAGCTAACTTAAGTGAATCAGAAACAACTCCTGTAGATAATGATAGGTTAAATATATGTGTTAACGGATTTACAATATCTAAGCAGAACTCCTTCAATATTTTAGGTCCAATGTTATCAATTCCTAATAGCTTATTGCTTTTAAAGGCCATAATTATTTTTTTATTTCATTTGGGTATACAGGATTACAAAACATACTCTGGGGATTTGATGGAGAACAATATTGAATAAAATTGTTTTGGTTGGTTCTCCCTAACGATTGCATTAATTTATCTCCAACAGTACAAAAATAATCGTTTAACCCATTACAGATATCTTCAGTATTTGTGACAACTTTATTTCCAATGTTAAGACTTGCTATTGAAAGTTTTGATTTTTCCTTTTAAAGAAAAACATATTATTTAAGTTTGACCAAAGCTGTTTTGTTGTATTTGTGCGAGTATCAAACTGTTCCTTACAATAAAAAATTTCTGCAGCTATAATAAGACGTTTAAACAATTTTTTTATACGATTTATATTTTTAATTCATCATAGCGACTTTTGCTTCTGAGCCATTTCTTGTATAGTTTATTTTTGGTTTTACTGCTTATCAATAAACCTGCAGTCATTCATTTTTTTTATTTCTAGTCTGTTTACGTGATAATTTAACAAGTTTAAAACTACTTTCAAAAAAGCATTTAATTTTTTGTTGAAAATTCTCAATTGCAGTGTCAACATTAGAACTATCATATATTTCACTCCAATCAATATTACTAACTTTATGTTTAATTTTTTTTATATTCCTTCTTAAGAATAATCTAACAAGTGGAGGCTCCTCTTTGTTTTGTTGCTTAACGTTGGAGTCTAGAAGAAGACAATAATTGGGTAAATGATCGGTTATATCGCACCAGATATCACCACTATGAATAGAAGAGGATGAATTATGTTTAGGTTCAGGCAAATAATATATATGGTCAATTAGTGTAGCAGACCTATTGGTTATACGGGTTGGCATTACAATTGTTGGTACATAGTTATACATCAACAAATTATCAAGATAATCACTAGTAGCAGTATTACTATCATACTTAACTAAATCAATATTTTTATCACCAGCAAAGAAACATGGTGTCTATATAGTCCACCAATTATATACTTTTGTTGTCCTTTTAAAATTTCTAATCAAACATTTTTAAGTCTGCCGTCGTCTGTACTGTCAATTTTAAAGGCAGATGTTTCATGCTGGTCTAAAGTATTTTTGACATAAATGCCAACTCCACCAACACAACTAGTCAATGGCAAATCATAGTACAAAGTGTAGTCAATAACAAGTTACGATAAAGGTCAACATTTAATGACCAAATCTCAAATAAAACTATGACATCAAAATTAAATGTGATTGACTGTATAAATTGATACAAATATTATCTTAACAATTCTTGTTTAAACTATGGATATTTAAATAAAAAATATTCAATACAATCACAGAGAGAATCAAATTCGATCACATTACTATAATTAAAGTTCAGAGACTGCGATACATCTGACTTACAAACTGTAGCAAGGTGGTCGTAAAACTCACTTTGTTTGAAAACATCAGGTCTACCATCGCTAACAATTTCTGAAAATAAATTGATAAACTCAGTATCTGTAACCTGATAAAAAAGAGAATTTTTTAAAACTTTAGAAACAACCATTCACAAAAGAAAAGATAAATTACTATCCTAGACAAAAATAGTGACTTAAGCCTAATATTACTACGTGCATATGATACAGTGTTCGTAAGTACAGCACTGAAAAAAACAAAAATACCAAAAAAAAACAAAAAAAATGTCAAGACACAAAATAACAGTATCTCTGTCATATGACCAGATGCACGACAATGCAAACTCATTTTCACAGTCCTGATATTCATGTTAAGTGTCGAAATCAATACGAGAATCATTATCGTAGATAAACCTCAGTGTGCAAGAAGGCAACCATAAGAGCACTCCAGCCCGCCGTCAAGCAACTAAGAAGCTAGAAACTCATCAACAGACTGGAACGGCCTCACAGTCACCCTCCTACCAGTGAAAAGAATTGCGAATATTTTCCCATTCCATGACCACGTAGTGCGCACCTGCGCATGATTTCTGACACGATTCATTGTTTTAGTATTGAGTAGAGTCAAGTCTTCAGTTACAGCGAAGTGTGTCCCTTTAAGTATTCTCCGGCTTCTGATAATCATATCTCGTGGCTCTGTATTGCGGAATCGTACAAGCATAGTTGGCCGTCGCTGCTGAGTGGCTGTGGACTGACCGGATCTAGCAGTCATATGGGCAGCTTCAATATCCTTTTCATGCACCGAGGTAACACGCAGAACATCTTTAATAAACCTGAGTGCTGCAGTACAACAGTCCTCATTTTCACTTGGTTTCACTCCACACAATCGGATATTAAACCGACGACTATATTGTTCATTATCATTACTGACCAACAGCGATTCGCTAGATTCCGTTTTCACAGCACGAAGTTCCGCTGACAAATCACCCATTACCTGCGGTTGCGCCGACGGCCTTTCCAAATCAGTCACTCGATTCTCCAGCGACGCCATACGAGCTTCAGCCGTGTCGAAACGATCGTTAAGTTCAGCGAATTTATTGTTAAAGAGCTCTTTAATCTCCGTCATCGCCGACAATAAAGCCTTCTGCATTATTCTTTCCACCTCCTCGGCTGTCACGGAAACTGAAGCCGTGACCGCATCGTCCGCCCTTACAGATCCAGACCCGAATCTAGTCGTTCTGTTTCCAGAACTCATCCTTGGTTTATTTACTAACGCAAAATACTCATCTTTGATTTATTTGCTAACGACACTTAACACAAATCAACTTTAATTACATTTATTTACAAGCGTGCAAGCGTGCATACTTAATGATAGCCAGCACCTTGTATATAGACTCGTGGTTGTCAAGACAATATCATACTCGTTCGCAAACTGCTTCCTATTTGGAGTTGCACAAAGTAACATTATCAGAGACTTAATAAATTGACAAATTTATCAAAATACAACTTTTATCTTTGTTGTTTTTGTTGACGTTTTGGCAATTGCTGCTGCCTTCGTCGGAACGACTGTTTACCAGCAGCGGCTGCCGAAACGTCAAAAAAACAATAAAGATAAAGGTTGAATTTTGATGAATTTGTCAACTTATTAAGTTTGCCTTTCAACTTATGAGTCTATTTAAAAACATTATCAGAGACTCTCTTTTTCTTAATTCCATGTGTAACAAAAATTGTTTTTAGCTTTATCTTTACACATTCTGCAGTGGTATTGGGCGTACAAATGACTGTAATCCACTTGGAGAAATAGTCCATCACCACTAAATACTTTATCTTCTTTATCTCACATAAATCGCTAACAATTTTTACGCGCGAAAGCAGCTACTGATTTCAGCGCGCCTTAGCCATCGCAATTCTGTTCGTCTGTCCGTCCGTCTGTCTGTCTGTCCGTTTGTCCGTCTGTCACACGGGTAGATCAGTTAAAAACGGTGCAAGATACAATCACTAAATTTTCACCTCGGCTCTCCGGAAGATTCTAGTTTTAGCAACCGTAAGGCTTTTTCATAAATTCGAAAAGGGTCACTTCGAACAAGGGCGCTAAATAAAAGGGTGTAGGCAAAATTTGCGATTTTTGGCCAATAGTCGCTGTATCTCAGTAACGGTGTGATATAGGGCCTAGGATACTATTAATCACTAATAGGAAGTCGTACACTGGCTCTCGATTAATGCGGAATTCAATAACCTTCAATGATTTTGAACGCCAAATAAAGGATCTTATGGATTTTTTGGCGGTTTTGGGTTGCGACACATATCATTTACAAGGTGGCGCCTCGCAACACGTTATGCTATGAAGGATGTAGCCTATACATATACATGGCAGTAAATAAAATGTCGAACTTAATCGATTTCAAGCATCTGCAAATCGTTTTATTATTTGCAGTCTATTTTAGAATTAAGACTTTCTTTTCAATTGCCGGTATTACGACAACAAAATTATAAATGTTAAGACACCCAAATTTTGGCCATAGGCGAAACAAGTAATCGCGCGTAAAAATGATTTCGAAATGGCACAGACATGCTGCTTATCACAACAAGCACTATCGAAGACCTTTTTAGAAATGTCAACATTGATGACCTTGATTGACTTTTAACCCCCATAGTAACAGGTTTTAGTGGATTTTTTCGTTATTTTGCGTTGCGGCACGAATTTCAAGAGTGAATTGCGCCAAAATGGCTGGAGATAGACCAAGACAATCTGCCTATGAAATTTTCAGCCAGGAATGTAGATTTTAGCAGTCCATGTTTGGACCTTTTGAGTTCAAGGAGGTCTGCACACGTGGGTGTCAAAGAGGGGTACCCCTGTAAAAAGTGGTTATTTATCCACTGTTGGCTTGTCTAGCGTGTAAATGGTTGCGGATAGGCGCAGCCATGCTGTTTATCATAACAAGCACTGACGACGAGTTCTTTACAAAGATTAACATCAATGACCTTAAATTACTTAAAACCCTAAAGTATTGATTTTAAGTGAATTTTGGCGATTTTGGCTGCAAAAGAGTGAATTGCGAAGAAATTAACGGAGATATACTAAGATTACCTGCAAACAGAAACTTATCTAGGCTTTCGTGCGTCTCGTGAGCATTAGCTCAAATTTCTTGTTTGCCATGGCTTGTCCGGACATTGTGTAACTGTTCACGGCTCGTGCCTCTGTTTTCTAAGATGAATCTGGCAAAATTCACATTAAATTATGGTACGATTGATATAATGATTGACTTCAGGCCAAAATACTGACATTTTGGTTTTTTCTCTTTTGCTGATTTTTATATAACCTTCGTGAATTCGGCTTAGCATTGTTTTGTCGCATTCGCCTTAACACAACAATACAATTTCCCATCAACAACATATTATCAAACACAAACAAAGCATGCCTGACATTACAAAATTCTATGGCTGATGTTGGAACATCACTGTTGTGTTGAAACCTACCATTCAAAGTCAGCTTAATAACTTGCTGCAATTTGTTAACTTGCTTTGTTTCCGACTAAACCTCTGCAGGGTTACGATCAGACATCGGTTTTTGCCTGCAACACTGCATTAACATGAACAGTTATTTCATCATCAGTATAAAAAATATTGTTACTCAGAAGCTGTCTAGACAAAGTCAAAAGTCGCTGACATCGCACTGGAACCTGATATAAGTCACGGGTATTTATCAACGGAACCAATGGCTTATGATCGATTATGAGTTTAAAACTCTCAAGTCTTTGAAAATGCCGGCAAAACTTTGCAGAAGTCCATGTTGCTGTTAGGCATTTTTTCAACTTGTGCGTAATTTTTTTTTTATTTGTCAAGGTTTTGGAACAATATGCAACAGGTTTCAACTGTTTTCCATGCAGTTGCATGATTATTCCAACAATGCCATAACTGCTAGCATCACTGCTGACCACTGTTGTTTTGTTCGCATCATAGTATGCAAAAATTAGGTTGTTACACATTATCTGTTTGACCATTTTGGATGCCTAATTTTGTACAGTGCCCCATTCAAATGTTGCATTTTTGCTTAAAAGTTCATTCCTAGATGCAATGACATTACCTATGTTTGGTAGATATCTTCCCAGATACATGATCATTTCACGTACACTTTTTATTCAGCAATGTTTTTGTGGTGGCTTTAAATTTATGATAGCTTTTACCATGCTGTCATTTGGACTAACAACATTTTTCCTCAACAAATGTCCGACATAGGCCTATATTGGAAACTTGACTTTCGAAATACACATTTTGCTTTATTAAACTTAAGGCGACATTTCTCAATACGCTTACTGAGTTTATCTAACATATTATTATCAGCGCATTAGAGGTTTTGACGACAATGCGCTATATAAATTTACATTTGACATTTGACATTATTATGCTTTTCCGTTGTTTTGCCAAAAATCAAAATGTCATCTTGACATGCAATTGTTCCGTTGCTTTTCAGCAGATTATTTATGATACGCTGAAACTTTTTACTAGCACAAAAAGTACCAAACTGTAAGCTTTTAAAGCAATAGTGCCAAATCAAAGTGATAAATGTTGTAAGAGCGCGACTGTTTTCATGTAACGAAACAGAACAGTGTCCACAAAAAGCATCTAAAGTAGTAAAAGCGGTAGCATCAGACAATTTATGTATGACATCTTCAAGTGTCGGTAAAACATATCTTTTTCGCTGTACGGATAAGTTGAGTTTTTTTACATTAGCACACTTTTAAACACTTTCATTTTTTTTGCTAACTGAAACAATCAGTGCACACCATGGTGTAGGTTGTGCAACTGGCTCGATCACATTAGCAGCTTCCATTCGCTTTATTTTAACCTTTACCTTTGACAACAAAAGTATTGTTATACGGCGATCAACATTTAGGCTATATGGCTTAACCTTTTTTTTTTAACTTTTTAACAGGTTCACAGCTCATCAAACCGGTTTTCCAAAAACACACGCGCGAATTTTTTCAACACGTTGAACCAGCCAAAATTTTGTTGCAGAATTTCGACTTTGCAAGGTATTATCAGCGCCCGAAACAACAAAAACGTAATTTGTATGATAACTGACAAAAACGAAAGTACCCACAGTTTCAGTCTTACCACCTAGATTGTTTAACACCACATTCGGTTTCTCCAATACTGGAGCTGGTTTCAAGGTTTCCTAGATGTGTTTTGCAATAATCGATAAAACACAAGTGCATATAACATGTGTATGAGTTAATCGATGCCTGCTAAAGGGAATCTTCCATTCCGGCCATTGCGCAAGTCGGCCAAATGCGAAAAACTCCGGTGGAATTATTTTCGCCATGTCCAGTTTCTGCAGTTTTACCAAACGGTTCTGTTTGCTGTACCAGGTATTGTATTGTTTTACAGTATTTTGCGATACTTTATAATAAAGTAAATACATTTCATCAAAATTTGTTTTAAAACATCGTGCATTTTAGTACGTAAACATTTCTGGTTTTGTGCTATATGTATCAGTAAGTAAGCAGACAAACATACAGTTTTTTTTCTGAATCAACATATGTCAATACTGAACAGTCAAACAGCACAAATCGCAATATAATAATTTAAACTTTACCACTACACAGTCAGCAAAGTTTTTCTGACATTGTGTAATGGTAATGTTTGAATTATTATATTGTGATTTGTGCTGTTTTATATCTACAACTACAATGTCACCCTTACACTAAAGCCTATATAAACTAAACAGTGTTTTTCATAAATATTTGCAATTTTATTGAAGTTGAAAGTAATCTGGAGCTAAATAAAATTTGGCAGTAGAATGACCACTACAATCTACAACTACTACCACAACTACTGCTACTCCTATTTTTACTTCGACTATAAGTAACCCTTACTTAACTACTATTACCATACTCTACCCCTACCATAACTTACTTTAATTGCTACCATAACCCTAAGCTTACACTACGAGCTACTTCGCTTAGTTCGATGGGTTTACTATCAATTTCCGTTCAAAGTGGACGGGTGTCCTATCTTGCTTAAAGCAGCTGTCGAATTAGAAGATTCTGTCGTTAACTTTTAGAATGCCATACTAATCTAACGCTTGATTAGTTAATTATAGCAATGTTAAAAAATGTAGAAATGTTTATGTTGGTTAGATAATAACGACTGTTCGTACATTTGACGTATGATTTTTGCAAAGGTGCCTAACTGCGCTTTTAAATAATTGCGCACTCGCACTGCCCATACCAAAATGAACCAATCTTGAAAACACCCAATCTGACGCAAAGATCTTTCATATAGCTATTACGTAAACCGAGATTTAAGTAAGTAAGTAAGTACGTGCATATTTAAATTGCGCAATGTCAGCCAGTGGCCAAATCTGAGGCACTTGGTTTGTTTCAAATTTCATTGCTATGGCAACAGGGGTCGCCAGGGAAAAAATTAAATGACACCATCGGATAGCCCGGGCCCGAAAATAGAGAGGTAGGTGCAAACAGCGCGTAATTCTTTTCACGGTGGCCGAGTTGTAGTCAATTTTGTCTTAATATTTGTTGCTATGGCAACGTGCGTTGGCAGGATAAAAACAACGCTTAATTATCTTTTAAGGTGGCCGAGTTATGGTTCTTTTGTCCCAAATTTCATTGCCATGGCAACGCGGGTCATTTAGGGGTAAATATAAATAACACCGTTAAATTGGCCGTCCCCAAAAACCATACCTTAGAATTAAAAGTTACGACTCTAAGTTACACTTAGCCGGAGTTATTATGATGGTTTAAAGCATTGTCTAATTTTCCCCATAGGTGCCATTGTAATTTTTTAAATATTTTTTTGAAAAATAGGTAAAAATATTAAATAACGCACGATGTCTCACATGACGCGATTTAGCGCAAGAAAGTGCTCTTTGCGAGTTACAAAATTTAAATTTAACATTTTAATTTATTTTTTCACAAAAATATGAAAAATTACAATGGCGCCTAGGGGGAAAATTAGACAATGCTTTAAACCATCATAACTCCGGCTATGTATAAGATAGAGTCGTATTTTTTGGTTTTAGGGTATGGTCTTCGGGGTCGGCCAATTTAACGGTATCATTTTTATTTATCCTTGATTGACCCCCGTTGCCATGGCAACGAAATTTGAGACAAAATGGGCTATAACTCGGCCCCCTTACAAGACAATTGTGCGCTGTTTGCACCCATCCCCTATTTTCGGCCCCGGACTATTCGATGGTGTCATTTAAATTTCTCCGATGCCGACCCCCGTAGTTATGGCAACGAGTTTTGGGACAAAATTAACTATAACGCAGTCTGTGTAAGAGATATCTGCAAAATTTTTGCGTCAATAAGGGGTTTCTCGGGGATGGCCCACCGAATGCTGCCAACCAAATTTTTCCCGAGCGACCCTCGTTGCCACGGCAACAAAATTCGGGACACAATGGGCTAGATATCGGCTTACGTAAGAGGTATATCAAAAATTTTTGCGTCAGATGGATTGTTTTAGAGGTCGGGTTATTTTGGTATGGGCAGTGCGCGTGCACAATTATTCGAAAGCGCACTTACGCACCCTCGCAAAAATCATACGTTAAATATACAAAAAATCGTCATTATCTACTAACAAAAAACATTTTTACATTTTCTAACATTGCTATAATTAACTAATCAGACGTTAGATTAGTATGACAATCTAAAAGTTAACGACAGAATCTTCTAATTCGACAGCTGTTTAAAGCGAGATAGAACACCTGTCCGCTTTGTACATAAATTGATAGTAAACCTATAGAACTAAACGAAGTGGCCCATATTTCAAAATAAAACCAATTTTATGTTTACTTTACGCGCAATAAAATAAATAAAATACTGGCAAAAAGTAGAGTTTGGAGGCAAAACAGACGGATTTTTTTAGTCGCTAAGTTTAGCGGAAGCTGACAGTATTCACGACGACGCCAGCAAACAACGTGGCTGCTAGTGTTGGATCAATTTAAATTATTACTGTGGTTTGTCAAAAATGTGACTTCCGTCACAGTAGTAATAGTAGTGTAGGCGTAAGTTTATGGTAGCAATAGGGATAAGGTAAGTTATGGTAGGAGTGGAATATGATAATAGTAAATAAAAGGTTAATTATAGTTGAAGTAGAAATAGGAGTAGCAGTAGTTGTGGTAGTAGTTGTAGTGGTTATTCTACTGCCAGATTTTATTCAGTTTCAGATTACTTCCAACGGAAATAAAACTGCAAATATTTACGTTACAACTGTTCAGTTTATATAGGCTACAGTGTAAAGGTGACCTCGTGGTTGTAGATATAGAACAGCACTAATCATAATTTAATAATTCAAACATCAAAAACATCACCATTACACAAAGTCAGAAGAACTTTGCTGACTGTGTAATGGTAGTGTTTGAATTATTATATTGTGATTTGTGGTGTTTTATATTTACAGCCACGATGTCACCCTTACACTGTAGCCTATATAAACTGAGCAGTTTTTTACGTAAATCAGGAGATATGCCGGACGTAATCATCTGTGCAATTTTTGGTTCGAAAAAATTAAGGGGGTTGGGATATACGGGGGTCAAATTTTGGGTTCTCCCATTGAAATAGCTGGTCAGACTTACAACAGTGCTGAGCTACCGCGCAGCCTGTGAAAGTGCCCACGCCGAGTCCGATGGTCACGTGATCGATGACGTTACGTTACCGCAAAAGCTCAAAGTCGTTACCCCAATATCTTTGGGACCCCATATCTCCGTAACGGTGCAAGATAGATGCATGGTTACAATGAACCACCAATAGGAAATTACATATGCCGAGTCCAATGATCACGTGACCGATGACGTCACGTGACCCCAAAAGGTCTAAACTCGTGACCCCAAAATCTTTGAAGCCCCTTATGTCCGTATTCGTGCAAGATAGACGCATGGTGATCATTGACCACCAATAGGAAAGTGCCCACGCCGATTCCGATGGTCACGTGATCGATGACGTCACGTGACCCCAAAAAATTAAAATTGTGACCCCCAAAATATTTAAGGTTCTGTGTCTTCATGGCCGTAGAAGGCAGGTAGTTTATAATTGACCATCAACAAAAAACTTTGTTATTGTAATAAAACAGCAAATGTAAATATAAAAAAAACATCAGTTGATACACTTGTTACCGGCGACATTCAATGAGTGACACATTGAAAACAGCAAAAATAATAAAAGGTGATGTTATTTAACAGCACATTAACAGTTACACGATGTGATGGTGAGTGATATCATCTTTTTATGATTTTTGCTGTTTTTTATTTACGATTTAATTGTGCGCGAAAAATGCTATGACATACAGCCAACAGGACGTTTATTTTTTTTCAAATAATACAATATTTTTTTTGTTAAATTGCTGTTGCTACAGGAATTGTGCTATCAAAATGTCACAACACAACTGCAAATTTAAAACGAAATACAGACAGTACGGCGGCAATGGCGGCAAAGAAACTCCAAAGATGGGAAAAAACAACTCCGTGGACACCACCTTGTGGGAAGATATGTTCGTATGGCTGGGATGTCAAAAAACACGGCAAATATTATCCATCGCTGTACAAAGCTGTAAACTGTTCAAATACTTTGTACCGCATGGCTCACAGTCCTTATCCAGTTATCCAACCTCCACCGCGTCGTCCGCCGCGAGATCTACTTAACAATTTCACCATCCACGGATTATGTCCAGTTTCTAATATGTTACAATATTTCGACCAATCTAACGGAAATATAATTAAAAAACTGCATTACAATGCGACAGCGTTTCGTAAGCTTTTAGAACTAGACCACGTAACCAATATCAACGTTTACCGAGACAACTATGTGTTTAAGCACGCCCTTCATAAGTACCAGCATCTCATACATGAAAAACGGGTCGCCGTTGTCGGCACACAAAAACCGTGGGCTGAAGCGATGTTGCTGAATCTCGGGGCGAAAAGCGTAACAACCATCGAATACAGGGCATTGGTTGTTGATGACGAACGGGTGACAACAATTACTCCGTACAGCCTGGCAAAACAATTTATCAGCGGCCAGGCAGTTCCGTTTGATACGGTACTTACGTTCTCGTCGTTAGAACACAGCGGACTGGGACGTTACGGCGACCCCATATCTCCATTCGGCGACCTAGAGGCGACCGCTCAAGTTTGGTGCATGGTAAAGCCAGGCGGCCATTTTATATTAGCAGTTCCGACATTCAAAGACCGAAAAAAATGTTTACTTGTTTGGAACGCACATCGAATTTACGGATTTGTGAGGCTCCAACACTTGACTGCCAACTGGCACGTTTTGGATGAAATTGAATCTTACCAGAAAAAGCGGCTACAGAGCCACAGCACGTTTGTACTACAGAAAGTAGAATTTGGTCAAAGCTGGCTTGAATAGCACAAAAATGCACAATGTCAAAACAACATAAAATTTAATAATAAAATTTTATAATAAAAAAATAAGTAAAACGCAGTCCAAAAGTCAACTAGATTCACTATTTAGTATTTACCACCCGATGTGTACAAACATAAAAAAACATATTGTTTATGTATGATGTGAAGGAGTATTTAACAGAATATTGAACTTCGCTTTAGAGGAAATCCACAACGTTTTATTCTGCCATTCGCTCAACCCATTCTTTAATTAACCAAAAAACTATAAATCTTACAATTAAGACGTTTTTAAAAATTGTAAAAAAAGTCAAAAGACGTGATTTTTGGGGGGTCTGATCTGAGTTGAAAAAAGGGAAAACATTTGACCTTTCTCATTTTTTACTATAAAAACGGGGCATTAAATTTTTGATCGTTAACGTGACACTGCCGGGCCCGTAAACGGGTAAAATTTTAACTCAAGAAGATAATGTTCATACGAACACGCAGTCTGTCTAATGCATTTCGATAGTTTACAGTGTATGTCCGTATAAATATAAACAGTGAGCTGTTTAGATTGGTAGAAAAAAATCAAGCAGTTTAATTTTAAATTGTACAGCAGCAATGATAATTTCATTCTTCTCTATTATTTTAACTAAACAATAAACATTGTCAGTCACGAAACCATTCTATATGTCACCAGCGACTCGCGGTGGCCGACTTCCTATGGGTGGTCTATTGTGACCATGCGTCCATCTGGCACCGTTACGGAGATATGACGCTTCAAATATTGGATGCACGGACGTTGACACGAAAAAAACAATTGAAAAAAAAGAAAAAAAACGGGAGGGAAAAGGAAGTGAAAGGAAAAGTAGAAAAAGAAAAGAAGGGGAAAGGGAAAGAAAAAAAGGAATAGAAAGTAAAGGGAAAAAAGGGAAATGAAAAAGAAAATAGAAACGAAAAAAAAGAAAAAAGAATGGTTAAAAAAAGAAGGGGAAAAGAAAAGGAAAGAAAAAATGAAAGAAAAGGGAAATTAAAATAAAACGAAGGGGAAGCGGAAGGTGAAGGGAAGGAGAAACGAAAGGTAAAAGGGGAAGAGTAAAGGGCAAGAAAAATGGAAAGCGGAAAAAAGGGGATGGAGAAGGGGTAGGGAAAGGGGAAGAAAAAAGGCAAGGAAAGGGAAAATTAAAGGTAAAGAGAAGGGGAAGCGAAAGGTAAAGGAGACCGAAAAGAAAATGTGGTAGAGGAAAAGGCAAGGGAAATGGGAAGGAAAAGAAAAAGGAAATGGAGAAGAAAAAAAAGAAAAGGGAAGGAAAATGGAAAAAAAGGAAAAGGGAAGGGAAATAAGAGGAGAAGAGCAAGGGGAAAAAAGGGAAGAAGAGAAAGTGAAAGGGAAAGGAAAAGAGAAGCTGGAAGTAAGATAGCAGATGACTTTTACACAGACCAAGTTATAGGCAATTTTGTCCAAAATTTCGTTGCCATGGCAACTGGGGTCGATCGGGGGAAAATGCAATTGGCAACATTTAATGGCCCATTCCCGAAAAACCCCTATAGACGCAAAAATCTGGCAGATATCTCTTACACAGACCGAGTTATAGCCAATTTTGTTTTAAATGTCGTTGCCGTGGCAACGGTGTAGATCGGGGAAGGCCAATCTAATAGTGTAATTTAATTTTACACCGGACCCTGCCTGAATGCCATGTTCTAAATTTTGTTGCCATGGCAACCAGGCAGGGTCCGGTGTAAAATTAAATTACATTATTAGATTGGCCTTCCCCGAAAACCTTACCATAAAACCAACAAGGGGAAGGAGAAAGGGAAGTGAAAGGAAAATGGGGAAAGGGAAAGGGAAGGAGAAGGGGAAAGAAAAGGGGAAGGAGAAGGGGAAAAGAAAGAGAAGGTGGAAGGAAGATAGCTTAAGAAGTGTTAGACGGACGGACGCACGCACGCACTGACGCACGCACGGACGGACACAAAGGTAATTTTATACTCTGTCCAATGCTATGCACAGACAATGAAGTGCACGTGAAGTGTAAAAAATGTTTATTTTAGGAACTAAATGTTTAGCGAAAAAATATTGACAACTGTAGGCAATATACAAAGAGTGTTCGATAAATATTAAATAAGTTACAAAATAAAACCATTTCATCAATTGTTAAATAAAAAAAAATAAAATATAATTTTTTGTAGTGAAATTAATTCTGAAAATAGGCAGGATTTTTTTGGGATGATGACGTCATTATTGTGACGTCATCAGCTAATAAAACACAATGTGTTTGTGTAATATTTTTCTTACCAATAATGAATCGATCTCACAAGTGACAAACAGCATAAAAGCGAAAAAAAATGATCAAACTAAAAATAAACAAACTCAACAAGTTAATGTTACCTTTTTAAACGCCAAAAATTATTGCTTGATTTTTTAAATATATTATTTGAGTTTGTTCAAACATTTGTTGCATCTGTCATCAAGCATTTGTGTGCCCAATGCAAAGAACGATGTTAGCTGCCAAAGCCACTGATGAAGGAGTGATTGCACCTTTGCATTTTATGCAGATTTCTGCCCACCTACCATTTTCTTACATCAAAAGTGTACTGTTTGATTTGTAAAACATTTTTGCCATACAATAAATGTATTTTTAAAAAAATCTAAATTGTATTAAATATTTTGCGCAGAAATTCAACAAAATAGCATTTTGTTCGTTACGGGACAATTTCAGCGTCAACGTCGTTTCATTTAATGTTTATAAATAACGTCATAGTGTCGTCATCTTAACAAAACATACAACTGGGACTAAAAATTTAATTTTCTATAAAAAGTATATTTCGTATTTTTCCTAGTATAAGAATTAATAAAATGGCGCCATTGTGTAACTTATTTATGAAACGACTCTCATAAATTCGTTTTGTACCAGACTGTGAGCAATGGGCTAGCAAGGTCAATATCTATGTCAAAATCGTCATCTGTGCACTGCTTTTTCCAGTTTTTTTATAGACAAGATCACCAAGCTTAGAAACAGTGTTAGCGATACATTGCGCTTATTACCTGCGTCACTGCCCTCTCATGAGTCCTTTCCCCCCTCACTGTGGTCCGGTTTTCGACATTTTTTCACCTGCCGCAGCAGACAAGTCCGTAAGCTGCTCAGCTCATCTCTTTCTAAGTCGTCCGTTATGGACATCATACCTACCTCCCTCATCTTACGCTGTCAATTTGTTTTTTCTGAAATCATAGCACATTTGGCCAATCTATCTTTCTCCGAAGGCAAATTCCCTGATAAATTCAAACAAGCTTCAGTCACACCATTGCTTAAGGGTCGTTCTCTTGATAAGTCCGCTCCATTCAACTACAGACCAATTTCTAATCTAAATTTTATTTCAAAAATTTTACAACGCCTATTTTTGACTTGTTTTCAACCTCAAATCTTGGACTCGCCTAATTTCAACAACTGCCAGTCTGCATACAGGCCTGGCTGTTCCACCGAGTCTGCCGTACAGCTTCTCCTTCATCGTATTTACTCCACGTCTGATGAAGGAAGACTGATGTTACTTGTTTCTTTGGATCTCAGTGCGGCCTTTGACATGGTCGAGCATGCTACCCTACTAGACCGACTTTCTTGCAGTTTTGGTGTTTTAGGTGTTGCTTATTCTTGGATCAGATCTTACCTAGATGGCAGGGCACAGTCTGTACGTATGGGCTCGTACTCGTCAGCTGTGACTTCATGCCCTGTCGGTGTACCCCAAGGATCCGTCCTGGGGCCACTACTGTTTTCTGCATATACGTCTCCTCTGTCAACCATCGCCAAATCTCATTAGGTCTTTCAGCAGCAATATGCAGACGATACGCAGCTCTATGTCGCTTTGTCGCCTATCAATTATTCCAATGAGCTCATCACACTCCAGTCGTGTCTGAGCTCACTACATGTCTGGTTCTGCAAAAACGGCATGTCACTCAACCCATCCACATCGAATGCTATACTTTTTGGCACTGCTCAGCGTTTCAAAAACATGTCATCTATTACTTCTGTCAAAATAGCGGATTCTGCGATACAGTTTTCGGACACTATCAAGATTCTCGGGGTTACACTTGATTCTAATCTCACCTTGGGACCTCACATTAAGGCGATATCCAAGTCCTGCTTTTACCACATACGTTCCTTTAGACAAACACGTTCATCGATGGATCGTTTTATGGCCATAGCTGTTGCTTCTGCTTTGGTGTCGGCAAGGCTTGGTTATGCGAACTCGATCTTTTTCGAATGTCCACAGAAGCACATATCTCGCCTTCAGCGAGTACAGCACGCACTTGCCAGAGTCGTAATGCAGCAGGGCTATCGTTTTTCTTTATCGACTGAACTTCTCAAACAACTCCACTGGCTGCCTGTTGAATGGCGAATAAGATTTAAACTCGCCACCTCAACTTATAAGGCAAGCACACTGGCCACCCACCTTACCTTACTGATTTTCTGCAGTATCATAAATCCTTAGTGTCCACGCGCTCTTCTACCAGTCAGTTACTTGCAATTCCACGGCATAACTTATCATTTGGTTCTCGTTCTTTTCGTGTTTTTGCACCTAAAATTTGGAACTCCTTAACTCCTCAAATTCGTCAATTTCAAACCTTGGCTACCTTCAGACGTCACTCAAAGACCCACTACTTTCAGTCAGCCTTTTCTGCCACCTAGCGTCCATCATCCTATGCGCCCTGCTTTTTTCTAAGACTTTGGCGCTTTATAAATCGTTTTTTTTATTTACTTACTTAATTTTTTAATAAATATTTTCCACAAATCGTTCCCTTTCGAAATTTAACATAATTTTGGAAAATGTTTGACAAAGTTTTACAAAAATTTTAATTAATTCAAGAAATGGCCCAAAAAGATTTAGGTGTGTATGTAGGCCAACGTTTTTGGTTGCTATTATTTTTGACCAAAATGTTGACATTGACCGCTTTTTCGTAATAAATGTTTTTGGAGGTCAAAATTTGACATCATTTTTTACGTTTAGTATCACAAAATTTATGCCAATGGCTTAAAAAATTAAAACTTTTTGACAAAAAATACAAAAAATACAACATTGTCAAAAGTTAGCAGCTAAGTACAAAAATATGAAATAATCAAAACACAATATGAGTATTATATATTCCTAAAGTAATTCATGGAATTTTTTTTGCTAATTTTGACCAAATTTTCTCCAAATATACAACGAATTTAAAAATTTCTCTAAAAGTTCTACGTGTGTATGCGAATCAAATTTAGGGTTTCTATTACATCCAACCAAATTACCTACCCTACCTTTTTTCTCTAAAAGTTTTAGATGTCATAGTTTTGGTTCGTTTTTATCTTTTGCTTAATAATTATTATTAGTTTTTTGAATAAGTAAAAAATTGTCGAAAAAATATTTTAATACGTGGCAAGGTATTTATAACCATTTCTAAAAATGTATAAACTTACTGGGTAATTACAAAACGTTTTTAAATTCATACATCTAAAGTGACCAATTGCAGGCGTTTTTTCGAATCTAAACATTATTTTTTGCGTTTTCTGGTAAACTCCGTTGTGTACGTGGGGTCTCGGCGTCAATGCCAAGCCAAAATAAACAATGTTTGTTCCCAATACTTTTTGCGTGGTGTTATCGTTTGAGGGCTAAATTCAAAAAAAATAGACAGTCTTTTGCGCTAAAATAAACCAAGTTTTTTGCCTGTCCACTACATTACCTTGAAGCTTTGCTAAAGTTCCAAGTTAACTCAGGTTTGTCTACGCCAATCTTGATAACATTTTCACACAATGTTCTGATACAGGTTTCTTTTTTGAACACTAAGTGACCACTCTATTTTTTTTAACAATTTTTGGGCAAAAATTTTGGATTATTTGATTTTGCTTTTTTAGCTAGGGGCCTACTTTAACTTAAAACGTAGAACCGAAATGTATATGGATTGGGCGCTAAAGCTCACAAATTGTTTTTTTTAAAGTGTCTTAAGCGACAACAAGATAATGTTCATAGAAACACGGAGTCTGTTTAATACATTTTAATTGTTTGCATAAATATAATTAGCGAGCTGTTTAGACTAATAGAAAAAAGAAAATGTTTAATTCCAACTTGTGCAAAAACAATGCTAATGTCATCCTTTGCTATTATTGTACCGGGTGGTGTTAAAAACGTCCCAAACTTTGACTTACTGTAACAGCGCGTGTACTTTATGACAATTTTTTGCATTTTTTGTAGACAATATGTACTGTTACTTACATATAAATTTTAGTGATCTTACTAATGACATTAGTAAATGTCGCTTAAGGCGTAAGGCAAGTTAAGAATTTAATTGTGTAAAAAGCAAAGACAGTGCTGCGTCACACCGAATTAAAATAAAACTCAATTTTTTGACAGAAAATGCTTGTCAGCTCACAAAAAACACCGCATAAAACACATTTAAATGCGTTACATTATTCAGTTTAAATATTTTGCAAGACATTGCTATGAGCCGTTTGTAAACCTCAAAAAACTTTAGAATGTTATCACACACAAATGGCATGATGTCGACATCAGACAGCCAAAAGCAGAAAAGACATATTGCAGTAGAAAAAGCTATTATCAGCAATGACAAAAAAACCTACTTTGCACATTTTTGTTGACCAGTTGACTGATAACTTGGTCTACTGTGATGTTTTGGCGTAGCCTGCGTACGAGCGGCAAATCAAATAATGAACTGCTTGCAGAAATTGATCTATGGCGTGTAACGCTATTTGGGTTGTTTCAGGGCTATTACAAAAGTGTTTTAAACAAAAATTTCTACACATATTCAAAAAATTTTAATTATACTGTTAGGCTTTTGTGCTAATCCAATTCGACCACTCGGCTGAATAACGCACGCAAATGTTCGAGACGTTTGTTGCGCCACCCGGTAATTAAACAATTAACGTTGTCAGTCACGTAACCAATTGATTTGTCACCAGCTCATTTCTGTAAATTTTCTACTGTAAACATGCGCTTGTTTTGCTATGGCGCCTGAAAGATAATGTGTCACGACCTTGATTTTTGGGGGTCACATGCGCACTTCCCATACCAAAATAAAGGACCTCGAAAACAACCCATCTGACGCAAAGATCTTTGATATTCATCTTACGTAAGCCGAGATCTAACCCATTGTGTTTCAAATGTTGTTGCTATGGCAACGAAAGTCGTTCGGGGAAAAATTTTGTTGGCAGCATTTGATGGCCCATCCCCAAAAACTCTCTACTGAGGAGAACATCTTGCAGATATCTTTTACACAGATTGAGTTATAGTCAATTTTGTCCCAAATTACGTTGCCATGGCAACGAGGGTCGGCAAAGGAGAAATTTAAATGACACCATCGGATAGTCCGGGACCGAAAATAGGGAGTATGTATCTTGTAAGCGGGCCGAGTTGTGGTCCATTTTGTTCCAAATTTTGTTGCCATGGCAGCATGGGTCAATCAGGGGTAACTATAAATGACACCGTTTAATTGGCCGACCCCGAAAACCATACCATAAAACCAAAAATTACGACTCGACATAGCCGGAGTTATGATGGTTTAAAGCATTGTCTAATTTTTCCCATAGGCGAATGTGAGGGTTATTGTTTGGTGCCCCCCTCTTTTATTTAATTATCCGCAAGAGAATAACGGGCAGTGGGAATATAATTACATAAAACTGAGAAAGAAAACAGTGCGGACCACACACGTCTGTATTCCAGCAAATCAGAGAAGCAACAGACAACAAGCTGCTGCGTTGCGCCTGCCCAGCTGTTGTTTGGCTACCTTTAACCTTTTAGCTTACGTT
>Ga0209367_1004024_pt1 | contig 20154 bp, 19 predicted proteins | sample WorMetLIZISLAND2_FD_187412 | JGI IMG/M metagenome (GOLD analysis project Ga0209367, IMG submission 187412) | Marine gutless worms symbiont microbial communities from Max Planck institute for Marine Microbiology, Germany - Olavius geniculatus... ...
GTCATCGACAACGGTCTGCCGTAGGCCAGACCAGACCTCCACCAAGCGCTGTTTCAGTTCATCTACATCTTTCACCGTTTTATGAAATATCGTAAGCCCGTAACACACTACGATATTGAGTACCTATTGACGATTTTCTCAGCTAATCATTATTATTATTAAGCACAGTTTGTTGGAGTTATTTCAAAACGTAATAGGGGTCCGGTTTTTTTTGAGACACAGTGTACATACTACATATGTATATGCAAGTTAGTGTAAACATCTAGCCTAACAGCAGCCTTTAACCCCAATACAAGTTCTGTAGAACTACACTGTACAGAGTGCATTTACCAGAAAGATGCAGCCTGCAATGAAATGACAGTCTGACACTAACCACTAGCAACCACAGATCCCGAACTACTGCTAAGAACAGTGCTAAAAGCCTGACTACTAATGACTAGTAAATTAAAAGCACTTTATACACATCTAGCTCACTGCTCACGATGGTAAAATGCTGGACAATACAGAAACAATGCTAGAAACAACACATTGCCACTGAAATCAAACCAGTTCCTGCTTGGAAGATGCCCAATCCCCCAATAACACATCCACAACTGCTTGAGCAATTGGCTGAAACATTTACTGCCCAAAAATGTAATCTTCCTTTTCACTTCACTTCGATAATGGTAAAACAGGTGTGAAAGGTTGATTGTAAAATCATGGGTTTGCTAACGATAGGTTAACTTTAACTCTCGGATTAACCTCGCGTACATTTTTGCATGCCAAGTTTTGGCGTGAAACAACGCATTATGAGTTAACCCGAGTAATTTCCCAAGTTGACCTCATGGTTATCCCTAAACCGCGCATGGAGCAATCAACCCTACTGAAGTACCAAGATTCGGTTGGTTCTGCTGATTGAGAGCAGTCATCTGATTGGCTGCCGCCATCTGCTGTGAGTTCTGAACTATTGGCGCTACGACCGCCGCAACGGTTAGAATCTGCTGCAACTGCTGCTGATTCATACCTAGCAAACAACAATGCACATACAAACAGCTGACAGATTTGATAATACGGCAATACGGCAAAAAAATCCCCACCAACTTGAGCCAGAAAATATCAAGCTACTGTCCAACATTCTTTGGATTTTGTGGCATCCCCATTCGACCAAAAGTGCTAAACATGCCTAAATCCATCTTTGATACGATAAATCTACAGATCAATTGATACAATCTGAATTACTACAACTAGAAGCAAGCATACTTCGCACTCTCTGCCCAATTCACTTCCATATCACTGAATCCATCACCTTTACAAACAGCTAAAAATGTACACATGTACAAAGTGCCATGCCCCACAAGGGGTGTAGGCAGAATGCTTATCTTTCTTTCTATGGCCGTTGAGCCCGTAGGTGGATAGACCCATTAGACCACTGAGTCTGTGACGCATGGCCAGTGCGACGCCAGACCTACGGTTACCTTCCCAGCCTCAAAGCATCACCGCTCTTTGACCGATACCAAATTATACTGCTTGGTTAACAAAGGCACACATGTGTAAACAACTTGCCCAGGGTTGCTACCTGGCAGTGCCTTGGCCGGGAGTCGAACCAGCAACTTACAATCACCAGTCCTACATGCTACCACCACACTGCCAAGCCACAAAAAAACTACATATAAATGTTAGAAAGCCAGCACACTGTCAGTGATGCTGCATTATTATAACCAATAGCACAATGTCTCACCAGTGCAGCAAGAGTGTTAGCAAGCTGGCAGCCAATGCTTGTGTAAATGTATAAATATATATATAAAATATGAAGATAAATGACAAGAAACGATACAGCATTCATCAGGTGTGTGCAGAATCCATTGCAAATTTTGGTTTTCAATTTTTTAAAAACCAAATTAAACCAAACTGACATTAAATTTTGAAAAACCAAGAACTCGATATCCACTGGTTTTAAAACGGTTTTTACACTGTTCATGTCAGTTACAGTAGTTTTCTTCCATGGCTTAGTTTCAAACCACATCAACCGACAATTAGTTCGACCATTACAGCAGTCGGCACATGAAGCAGTCTGCATATTTCTGATGTCATATGCAGAGTAAAAAGTTGCTATCATGAATGACGGTAGCAGTGAGAATTTGAAACCTGTTGTTTGGCAGTTTTGTATGCAACACACTAAACATCAAACCGTGAAAACCGAAAACCAAATTGAAAACTGCAGTCTTTAAAAAACTGAAAAACAAACCAAAAAACATGTTATTCTTTCAAAACCGAACCGACAACCAAACCAAAGTCATATTTTAGAAACCGCACACGCCTAGCATTCATACCCATAGCACCGAGTGATGCTAGTGCAGCCAGTGTGTTAGCCGGGCCGACAGCATTTGCTTGTTGTGGGTTTGCAAAGTTCTGCATCGGCATGGGTAACATTGAGTTCTGAGGAGCCGCGAATGACTACAGCAACACACATAGGCCACAAGAATAATTAAGTATTAAACATGTATAATCAATTGACCACAACTAATCGTGACTTCTTCAGGAACACAGCTGGAAGTGTGAACATGCTGTATTTCAAAAAACACAACACAACAAAAAATCAACACTATTAAAACTGTCACTAGAAAAGACACAATTACAGTTCCTGTTTTCAATGATTTTCATCTTATCTGAAAGGGTGTATCCCACTTCCTATTAGTGATTTTTGGCCTAGTTTCCAAGATATGGCTAGTTTTCAGTTTTAAAAACACACATTCTTCCTATCCCCCTCAGTTTGAAAATGTTCCCTTGAACTGCATATCCCAAATTTTGTATGCAGACAGCCTCAGCAAAGGGCTAATTATGCATATAAAAAGACTTCACCTAAGACCTACCCGTTAGCCAGGGTTCGGTAGTTACTCACGAACAGACAGACGGACGACAATCGAGCCAGATAAATGATACGAAGCGTAACTGTACCATGTCAAAAATGATGCAGATGCAAAAAATTTGTGTGGAAATCATGCATCCCACCATATTCTGCAACCTTGATGTTATGGTGGTGGAGCTTTTTACTCCAAAGATCTGAAGGCTTTCTAAAATCTGCAGAAGAGAAGCCAACAAAGTGCAAACCAACTCTGTTTAAGTGGATACACTGACGTTCGGCTTTAACACCGATTTCGGCTTCACAGCCATTTACTGTAACCTTCAGTAACATCAGGGATGCGCATCGGGCCTCAGCACTGGGCAGGTGCAACAGCCTGTCCACCCGAAAGGTCCCACTGTAGGCTTAGGCTGCCATGTGGACCCATCAGCCATCCCCAGAAAGTTTCCAGCAAATATACTGGGTACTAAAAAGTCATGGCAGGAATAGCAAATAGCACATCTACCCCCACTCACATGACTACTCCCCATACTGCTAGGATCACCAAAGGATTTCACAGCCCCCACAGGAAACCACCCAACAAGCGACCCAGCCCATCAGCAAACCAGCCACAATTGGAACGCAACCACACCACCCCTGCCACGCCCCCGAGCCAAACATGGTGAAAAAGAGCTCCCGCAAAGCTCCCAAACCAGACAGGAAAACCCTAGTCCCAAACTGCTAAGCTTTCAGTATCTACTGGAAATCCTAGTCTAGAAAATCCCCGCAAAATCCTCAAAGCTAAGGCAAAAACTATCTTGCATTTCCATGACCATATTTTACCAGCCAGTCGGCACAATAGACTATAATACCTACATCCTAAAAAAAGTTATGCTCGATGATAACAAGAAGTTTGAGCTAATGCTCACGAGACGCGCGAAAGCCTATAGCAGTTCCAGTTCAGCAGTTTATCTGAAAATTGGGGTGTTCACGCTAAGTTAATATACAAATACCAAATTCTCTATCTGTATCGCATAACGATAGTAGCGTGGCACCAACGGTGAAAATTTGGTGATCCTAGCTTGCACCGCTTTTGACTGATCCACCCGTGTGACGTACGGACGAACAGACGGACAAACTGAATTGCGATGGCTAAGACACGATGAAAGCAGTAGCTGCTTTCGCGCGTAAAAATATAACAAGTCAATCAATGCAATCAATCAGCGTTAGTTAGTACTAAACATTGTAAACCGATTCCTGAGGTGGCAGCACCATCGAACAAAATATCACAAATTACGCTGTAAGATATGCAAGCCAGTTCACCGAATAGGCCTACTGTGCATCAGAAATGTACTAAATAATAAATTATTGCGCTCACAACACAACAAAATCGTACAACGAAAATTTCTGTTGCTGTTTGAGTTAGATTTGTGGAAATTTGGGATAATTACAGTCATGCCAAAGTACACATAAAGATAGTTCCGTAGCTCCACCTTGTGAATGATAGACTTGTATCGCAGCCCAAAATCGCCAAAAAACCCATGAAACCCCCTATTTTGGCGTTCAAGGTCATCGAAGGTCATTGAATTCGATAGCAATCAAGAGCCAGTGTACGATTTCCTATTAGTGATTATTAGTAACCTAGGCCTTATCTCACACTGTTACTGAGATACAGCAACTTATTGGCCAAAAATTGCAAATTTTGCCCACCTCCTCTCATTTAGGGCCCTCATTCAGGATGACCCCCTTCGAATTCATGGAAAAGCTTTACGGTTCCTGAAACTAGAGTCTTCCAGGCAGCCGACGGTAAAGATTTGGTGATCCTAGCTTGCACCATTTTTGACTGATCGACCCGTGTGACAGACAGACAGATGGACGGACAGACAGACAGATGGACAGAATTGCGATGGCTAAGACGTGCTGAAAGCAGTAGCTGCTTTCACGCGTAAAAAGTGAAACACAGCAGCAGCAACTGACCGTGGGAGATGGCATCCCAATCAGTCCGGCCGTAGCATTCATGTCAGCTAGTCGTTGTGCCTGTAACCGTTTCAGATCTTTGTCACGCTGAGTATCCGCAAACTTCACCACGATTGGCAGCTTGCAGCCCTTCACATGCACATATGCATAACATTTGCATGTACAACTAAACATCGCTGGAAGAACACCATAGGCGTGATTTCAGTAGGTCAAACATGTGTATGGTCACGCAAATATTCGTAATTTTGGAAAACTGTTTAACTAATCAACTGACACTGTTTGATGAACAAGTCAATCAACGATGCTTGCTTTTTATGAAACAACTCAAACAATATCCACATATGAAAGTTTAACACGTTTACACTGTTCGACATGTTTGACCTGCCGAAATCACGCCTTATAACGATAATTTACCAAAATGATTGTTTATGCACTATACTACAGCTCGTTTTTTGCGACACCACACAAGATCAGCTACAGACAACAATTATCAGAGTTTAGTTTTCGATGAAGGTTAGCAATTAATTCATGGTTAATTTTTGAAAAGTTGCCTATCAAAAGTTCTTCTAATGCCAGACCGAAGTCTGCCAGACCGAAGTCTGCCAGTCTGTAGCTAATCTTGTTCATTTCGGTCTGGCATTAAAAGAAACCTTTCAATAGGCAACTTTTCAAAAAATTACGGCAAATTAATTGTTAACCTTCACCAAAACTTAACTGTGATCACTTTACATTGTAGTCCAAGAACACATAACATATGTCACATTCAAAACTGAAGTTATCAATTATATTAGCCAGCTGACAACTATCACAAATGTAGTAAGAAGCGTTTTTACCTAGTCTAAAACACAAACAAAAACGTCAATACTCTCGGGAACATTCTAATGTTTATAATCACAAAAACATAATGGTCTCTACTTTACACTGCTTTCTAAGTGTGTGTCAACTTTTGCTGAAAACTTCGCAATTCAAATTTTTCAATCACTGAAGTCAGTTTCTGTAGCTCAAGTAGTGACAGCATCAGTATCAGTAGTGGTTACTTACGTCGAGGATCCTGGAATGGTGCATCGAATGGACAGCATTCAGGGCACACAGTCTTGTCGAGAACACAACAAAAGCGCAGCCTACAAATATTGGACGCACACATACATATATACACCGTGTCCCAAAATTAGCGATTCCGCTACAGATAAGTTAGCGCAAAGTCGTTAATACCTGACAGATTGTTTTACAAAATTTGAAACGGTCGTGGAGACAATCATTCTAAACTAATCTTTAAATTTTGAGCTCAAAGTGGCCACCTTCAGCATCGATGCAAGCTCTGAGTCTAAGGCAGCTATGCTGCTGCTTGATCACTTTGTCAATTAACAACGTATTGAACGTAACCCGAATGTAAACAAACTCTGACATCATAATGATGTTACACTAAGCACACATGGTAAAGTGTGTACATTGTAATAACTGTGATGGTAAGTAATGTTATGATAGTGCAGTGTACAGTATTTTGTTGAATTAATGAACTACAAACCAAATAAAGTGTGTCTGAAGCAAAAAGGTCGCTAATTTTTTCTGTTTCTGTTCCATGCACCAATACCACGTATATACTATCAATGGAACTGCACTCATTAGTGACCTCAACTACACCCACTTCGAGCTTCTGCACTGAAAGTATATATAATTCCATTCGTCTTCATATTCCTCCAGGCCAAACACTCGGCTCCTTCGGACGCCATCTTATTTTCAGCCTGCTTATCTTGCCCCCTCTCCAATGCGACCTGATTCTCCTGTGAGACTTTGGCACTATAAACTGTCACTTACTTACTTACTTACTTACTACGGAATCAAAACATATAAGACTCTTGTCAGTGACAGAATGCAAATGCAAATATCAAACTAGCCCAGTGCTGAGCAGATCAATACCCCATCAGTACCCATATTGCGGCCAATCAAGAACGCTGCACAATAAACAGCTACAATAGCCAAGCATACTAGATGTCAGTGACCTTCAAGGTCATCCAAGGTCGATGATTTTCATTTTATCTGAAAGGGCGTATGCCAGTGAATTATAATAACTTAAGGCCCTATCTCGCACTGTTTAGCCACAATAGCGCATAACGGCCTTCAAGATCATCCAAGGTCAATGATTTCCATCTTATGTGACAGGGCGTATGCCACTTCGTATTAGTGATAATAGTAACCTTGGCCGTATCTCTCACCATTTCTAAGATATGGCCAGTTTTCCGTTGAATCATTCCATTTTTCCTACCCCCTTCATACAACCCTAATTTGAAAACATTCCCCTTGGGTTAGATTGCTGAAATTTTGCATGCCCGAGTTTAAGACACATGGCTAATTATTAGTTCAAAAAGTTTTTCCCTACGACCTACATGCTAGCCAGGGTACATCCATTACAGACGGATGGACAGACAGACAGACAGACAACAACCATGACAATAGTTCGACCATTACTTAAGTACGGTCAGCTAAAAACCTGCATTTAATACTTAAGAATGTAATGATGATATTACGAAGCACACAGCTCATACTTCCAATATCAAAAGTCACACAAATTCTCACACTTTTATCGCCTGTAATACACAGTAATCAATAGTTTTTAGATGCTTCTACTATACCCGGTGCAGCATGCAACCAAAGGTATAGTAATGATAAAGGCAGCTGGTCAACCACTGAAATGTCATTACAGTGCTCTGCTCTGAAATGTTCATTAAAAAACAAGAAATCTGAGCTAATGCTCATGAGATGCACGAGAGCCCATGGCAGTTCCTGTTTGCAGGTAATCTTGGTCTATCTCCATCCACTTCATCGCAATTCACACCACTGCAGCCAAAAATTGTCAAAAAAATCACTAAAAAATCAATATTTTTAAGGTTCAAGATCATTGATGTTGACACTTCTAAGAAGCTCGTCACCAGTGCTTGTTATGATAAGCAGCATGTCTGTGCCTATCTGCAACTATTTTCATGTTAGACGAGCCAATAGCGGTAAAATAACACCTTTTTAAGGGGGAGTGCCCCTCTTTCGTCCTGTCATTCGTGGGGACCCCCTTCATCCAGTGGCATGAAGTTTTTTCACGAAATACTAGAGACACCCAGCTATCATATAGTTAAAACCCAAAGTCTCTATCTCACCTGGTCTTGGATTGGTACCAAGTCGTGACAGACGCACAGACAGACAAACAGAATTACCAGCTAATATGCGCTATAGCTAGCTAGCTAGCTCTCGCACATAAAAACTTGAGGATAACCATTATTCTGGTGAACCCAAGCAAACCCAAATAAGGAAGGTAAAATCCAATATCTACCTTTACTCTGACCGGAAGCCTCTTTCAGCACAGAGCAGTCATCAATTGTGCCAAACGGAGCGAACAATTCAGCAACGTCAGATTCACTGAACGACTTCGGGATCATTCCAACGAATAGCTTACGATCTTCCACTGCACACAGCACATCCATCACAACACATTTCCTACTAAGGAAAAATGTTACGCATGAGGTTTAGCCGGCCAATTTCTCGTAAAGCATCAAAATGCCGTGCACTAAAACATTATTTTCTGATGCATATTACACCAACATTCACAGAGCATAAATGAAGCCAAGCAAGTTCAGAAGACACAATACTAACCATTGGTTGTTGTGCCTTCGGCAGGTTTCATTTGTATTGGATAATGCATCTGCCACAAATACAAACACTGAAAGATGAAATCAAAAGGTTTCTAATTTCGAGTTCACAGATCAATAAACTGATCACACAGTTCTATTTTTAAAGCCAGTTATCCAGTTAGCCAGTTTATAAATACACACCAGTTATTTTTCTTAAAACAATTTACAAAAACACGTTTCAAAAATCACATTTAAGAAAAACAAGTTAGAGACAAAAATCTTAACAAAGAAAGCAACAGATGAAAAATCTGAATAGCATCTTTTGACAGACTTACACATAACTTCAGAAAAATTTTTAAGCAGACAAACACACATTACCATGACTTTTCTACATGGCATTTCATAAAAAAAGGGACCCATTTTTGTTTTTTTTCATAATTCACTCAAATGATGATCGATTTACACAAAATTTTTACCAGTTGTAGCTAAAAATACTAATTCAAAATATTTAAACTAAATATGGCAGTTGATTAAATATTCTTTGCTAGTCGTGACGTAATGCTGATGTCATAATTTGTCGTGAGTACAAGCTTGCTTGCTTCAACTAGTGCTGTCAGTTGCTACCCTGTTTCGATGGTGAACTTAATCTAATTTGCTAATAAAAATGTTTATCGTGTCATTGGACATGAAATCAGGCATCTCGCGATCCAAAAACTCAACCATCTCGTAAGCTCGGTGCGCTAGTGCACTGTCTTGCTCGAACATGTGAAAGTCCAACTATCCCCACAGACACGTAAATGCGATTGCTTTGCACATTTTTTTGTGGCTGCAAGTGTAAAACTTCAAAAATTTGTCATCAACGAACCAGATTTTTCACCATCGAAGCAGGGTAGCAACTGACAGCACCAGTTGACACTAGCAAGCTTGTACCCGCGACATATTATGACGCCAGCGTTATGTCACGCCTAGCAAAGAATATTTAATCAACTGCCATATTTTGTTAAAATATTTTAAATTAGTATTTCTTCAGCTTCAACTGGTAAAAATTTCATGTAAGTTACTCATCATTTGAGTGAATTATAAAAGAAAGAAAAAGGAGTCCTTTTTTAATGAAACACCGTGTAAATAATTTCTCCATTGTGCCAACTGTCAACACACATTTTATTCACGACATGTATAAAACAAACTTTAAAAAATGTACTGCAGAATCTGTAAACAGCAAAATGAGTGAACTTACACCGGGCAATGTTCGAGTACCATGTAAAGCTGTCTGGGCAGTCATAGCATCTTTCCTTTTAAAGAATGTCACAAAAGCACAACCTACCGGACACAATACAATACTGCAAAAACAGCTAGAAATTTCCACTCCTATTTCTGGTTCCAAAATGCCAGTTTAGTCTGAGTAAAGATAACAAATTTCACAATCCAGAACAGAAGCCGTAAAAACTGATTAAAAAGATAATGTAGCAAAGTACTGGCTATATCTTGCATTGTGTCAGAGATATTGTGGGTCTTCTGTTAAAAACAACCAACTTGCCCCAGGTGCCCCTATTCTAGCCAAAATAATGTGCTTCGAACAATACCACTGGTGCTTTGATGTGCAATGACCCTAAGCTAAACAAGAAGCCCAGCTGTTGACAGGACAGCCAACCGTACTGGTTGTCAGTGATCTTCAAAGTCATCCAAGGTCAATGATTTCCACTTCCTATTAGTGATTAATAGTAACCTACGCTGTATCGCCAGTTTCCCATTGAAAAATGCACATTATTTCTACCCCTCCACCCTTTCATTCACCCCCCCCACTTTGAAAATGTTCCCCTTGGAGCAGATGGTGATATGCTGCATGCCCGTCTTTAAGACACATAGCTAATTATTCGTGTAGAAAGTTTTCCCCTACACCCTACCCGTTAGCCACAGTACATCCATTACAGATGGATGGACGGACAGACAGACAACAACCATGATGATAGCTCGACCACTAAGTATGGTAGGCTAATTTGGCTAAAAAATCACGTATTTACTTCCCAAGTGACCCAACCAATGTGGCCACATACATTAATGCTACAGAGAAACTAGACAACAGAGAGATAACTTTACCCTGGCAAAATCACACTTTGCACGGAAAAAATTTGCTACAACAATATTCGAAGTGAGTGAGTGAGTACTGTAGTTTCTTAATGGCAGATCAGCAAAAATAACCATTAGGTGCCATACATGGTTAAAAGCAGTACAGGTATTAAGAGCAAAGTTAAAATACTTGTTAAAATCAATTCAAAGAAAGATATACAAAACAAAGCATAACCAATCACAAAAAAGCCCATCATTCTGCCTGCCCTGCATACTAGCTTGGTGGACGTGATTTTGATGCCTTTTAACGATCGATCTTGAGAGTTTTTTCAGCACAGAGAGAACAACTAGTACTAGTTTTACAGATCATTAGCACCACATGGTCATTATAACCCAAATACACCTGTAGAACTTGTTCTATGCTGCTATAAAACGTGTGGCATGTCCTGTCAACTGAAAAACACTTCGTTGCAAACTGTCATCTGAATGAATGAATGAATATGTCAATTTGTATAGCACCCAATTAAGAGACCTCAAGAGCGCTCGCAGCCAAATAAATGCGTTTTGAGTTTTTTCGCAAATTTATCTCTGGACAGTGATAAAGTCTGCAGGTCGACGGGGAGGCTGTTCCATGTTGCTGGGCCAGCCACGGCAAAGTCCCTCCGACCGATCGTGTCCTTGTGCGTGGCACGACGTGTGCCCCGCTGTTAGCCAACTGCAGCTGCCACCTGCCGACGACAGACGAGACCGGGGTGCACACGTCTGCCAAGTATGATGGCGGCAAACCATGGAGGCACTTAAAGGTGATCATCACTAGCTTGAAAGTGATTCGCTGGCGGACCGGAAGCCAGTGAAGTTGATGCAGCACTAGAGTGACGCGGTCAAACTTCCTAGTTCCGGTCACAACATGTGCTGCTGCATTCAGGACAGTCTGCAGTTTCGTCAGCAGGCCTTCACCGATCCCGTACAGCAGACTGTTGCAGTAATCAAGACGGCTGCTGACGAATGCATGCACCAGTGTCTTCGCAGCCTCCAAAGTCAGAGAAAATCTGACTATCCATAGCTGGCGTAGTTGAAACAGGCACGATCGGCGTAACGCGGCAACATGGTCAGCCATAGTAAGCTGGCCGTCGATGTTGATGCCCAGGTCGAGCACTGCGGACGACGGCTAGACGAGGGCAGACGGTAGTGCTAGCTCGGTAGTGATCAGCTTGGCAAGCTGCTGTCGTGTTCCAAGCCACACGAGCTGTGTTTCATCGGCGTTCATTTTCAGCCTGTTGCTATGCACATGAAATAATGACAACGATGACGTTAGAAAATAGCATGCACAGAGACATTTTTACCTCTGTGCATGCCGGTAGCTCGATCTCTGATAATGCCGGCCTGATAAACCGGACCATACTCTTCCATCATTTGTTTCAGCTCGTGCTCCTCCATCGTGCGTGGGATTTGACCCACAAACATCTTCACCGAGTCCGGATCTGGCAGAGACATTCTGCAGAATGACGTCTGAACAAACTCTGTCCACCAGGATAAATCTGTCATAAAGATCACAGAACACACAATGTCATGTTTTTTGACTTTCTGGAAAGGTTCGGTGATTTGTTGCGGTATACATGTGGACCTTTCAGGAACAGTCGTAAAAAACGCGAGAAACTAGAGACAAGTGTAGCCACGCCCACAAATCAAATTGCCTATAGCGACTATACAAGTGCTTTCTGCCCAACAAAATAATCTTCAAAAACCAAAAGTGCCAGCTAACAAGCCGACAAATGCATACACCTGCACGATTATCTTTACTCAGAGTAAAATGTAGAAAACTAAATTAATCTGTACATAACTACATAATACCATAATCTGGCGCGAAACAGTCAAACTGTAAACAATGCGTTTAATTGGCTGATGCGGTGTGACTCAATCACCCTCCAGTGCTGCACTAGCTTTACACATTTCTGACCCGAAATGTTTTTGGATCAACACGGGCCTTACCGGAACGATTAAAAACACGAAACTTTTGTTCTGGAAACAATAAAAAATGACTTGGAGCAGCCCAGACCTGCCCAGGGCTGGTCAGACCTTCAAAAAACACAACCAATACAGTGAACAACATTTGAGTTCTCTGACATGCATGCACATTGCACAACTATTACACATTTGCATAGATTGATTTATATCAAACTAAAACCAAAATACGAACATACACATTAGTCCGGATATACAGAAAACGCTCACTGCAATTCTAGTTTCTTTTCACTTCTTTGCCTCATTATTACATTAGTCGCTGAAGTGATTTGTTTAGACAGACCGTCTATCGATGTTGAGAACCATGTATGATGAAGAAGAAGATGATGACAATAATGTCATTTAGACTGAGTGTAAATACCCACACGATTGCCTCCACTATCCGCTGTGTTTGTGCTAATCACTGTCTATTTGTCATTAATTTTCTCTGCCGGGAAAGTAATTTAATCCCATTCTACACACAACAAACAAATTTTACGTGTTTCACATAAACAAAATGATATTAGTATACACCGAAATGGCCCGAAAAAAACAATTACAATTAGGTTTTTTTTTACACCGAATAATCACTTTAAAATATAACACAACATATCACTAAGTGTTTATAAATCGTAATAATATAATTATTTATAGCAATGCAATTTTGGATAGTTTATTGGAGCCGCTCAACGTTTTTACTTACTTGCTCCCAGCCAAATCGTAAATATTCTATGTTGCCTCTGTCAGTTGTAAATAAGTTGTAATAATTTCATTTTATTCGGATGATTTGTTTTCTGATTGTGTTCAACGTATGTTTATGTCTGTTTGTAAACCTCTCAAGTGTTTTTTAGTGTAAAACTGCCGAAATTGTTTTAATTTTTAAGTGTTTTGATGTCAGGCAGTTTAGTACTTAGTCTGTTACTTCTTATCTGACAGACAGCAAAGCAAACAATTAGATGAGATTATTACGCTCTTCTGTCAGTCAGTTACTTGCAATTCCACGGCATAACTTTTACTTTGGTTTTTGTTCTTTTCGTGTCTCTGCACCGAAAATTTGGAACTCCTTATCTCCTCAAATTCGTCAATGTCAAACCTTGGCTACCTTCAGACGTCACTTAAAGACCCACTACTTTCAGTCAGCCTTTTCTGCCACCTGATTCTTTCTGAGACTTTGGCGCTTTATAAATCATTTACTTACTTACTTATATTGCTGTTGTGAACTATTTTGCTTTGTGGTGAACTACTGTTTTGTATTGTGTTGCAGAATTTTTCTTCAATTGGTGCCAATTCATACAGCTTTGAAGCCGTGACATTGTGTTGCATCAACAGCTTGCATGAGTCATACATACACTGTATTGTTGTTGTTGACTAGTTAAATATTTTACCATCGCCACAGCCATGTTCTGTTTATAATATCCGTGGCTGGTTGTGACAATGGCACGAAAGTATGCCTTGGACGCGTCACCGGTTCGAACATTCAACGTAGCAGTGGTCGGATTGTCGGGCACGGAAAGGGAGAAGGGTGTTGTCGGAGTCGGAAAATCATGTCTCATAAATCGCTTTGTGCGCCCAGGTGCAGACGACTACAACACAGATCATATCTCAATATTAAGCCAAAGCGACTTTGCCAGTCGTGTCGTCAACAATGACCACTTCCTGTACTGGGGAGAGACAGTCCGCACCAACGATGACGGAACTGATTACCGATTTCATATTATTGAACAGACAGAGTTTTCAGATGACTCATCATTTCAGTCATTTCGGATTGGGAAGACAGAGCCGTATTTCAAGCGATGTGCGGCCATACGGCTTCAGTCGGCTGAAAAGCTGGCATATATCTGCAAGAACCAACTGGGTGAGTTATTATTTCTTCAGCTGTGAGTGTAACATATGTTTGCTGGAGAACTGCGGTGAAATTTTTTAGTTTTTTTGCCGAGCTTTCAGCCAATTACTAGAAATGCACTGCATTTGTGATCCTAGTATCTGCAGGTTCAGAACTATGTATTTGTAGAAAATCAAGCTTTGGCAAAATTTTTGGTCAGATTTACAGATTAGGCCAGATGTAGGTGTGTAAGAAATGCATATTGACTTCTTGCTACTAAGGGAACTCAACTTTGACAGATGTAGAAATTTTTTAATGGGTCTTGATGTACTGGACTGATGCACATGACATGTGTGTCAAGATTTACGTATTTTAGTTTAATTCGTACCTAGAGTTAGAACGATACCAAAAAAGTTAAATAAAATGAAAATTGTCAATCTTGGATGACCACCTTGGATGACCTTGAAGATCACTGACAACCAGTTCGGTCGGCTATCTTAGCGACAGCTGGGTTTTTTTTTTTTGAAACGTATATATGATGACGGTGTTGCTCGGTAGTTTAACGGTCACGTGCCGGACTTGTAATCCTGAGGTAACTCAGAGATGCAGGTTCGACTCCGCACCAGGACACTGCCGGGTAACGCAAGTTGTTCACACACGTGCCTCTGTCACCAAGCAGTATAATTTGGTACCGTCTTCACCGCTGGGATGTAAACAGGCACACTGCGTGATACACTGGCCCCATATCCGTGGTCTCGCAGTGTGAAATCTGGTGTCTGGCTGAGGGCCTTAGGAAACGGACATCAGCACCGCCCTATGGGCCGTAAGGCTCGGGAAGGACTTTTTGTTTTTTTACGCTGATACCAATGCCCAATGCCAATACTGATATCGGCTTTCTGCCACGTTTTCTGCTAGAGCTAGACACGAGAAGTGAAGTGTGTTGTGCTAACCGTGCTAGTCAAATGGTGCTAACTAAGCATTAGGATCCATTTTGTCTGCTTTGCCAGCATCTGCACTCAGCCCACCACTTAAGGGTGCAGTGTCCTTTTAGCCTTTCAGCCTGTGGTCATGCTGTACCAGGAATGAGAGACAGCCATGTTTGATTCTTACTACAGGGCCGTGGCAGTGGCAGTAGCAATGTGGTGCATCATGCAGCACAGGTGCCTACAGTCTGCTTCACATGCTAGTGAGCCACTAATGACAACCACCAGAGAGCACAGTGGTTGGCTACAAGGGGGTGTGACTGTTCACTGATCAGTGATCAAATAATTACCCACGCCTCCTGGAAAGTCCTGGAAAATAAAAATCCTGTTAGTTGATGAATTCACTGGAGCTTCAAGTTAAACAACGTGCAGAACTGGCATACACATACTTACTGAAATATATTTTTAAAAATTTTTAAAATAATTTTTTGCCAATTTTTACTCATGAAAAACTTTGTGCATTGCACTACTTATAGCTCATTAGGCAGTATTGGTATTGGATACCACAGCCCAGAAAAGTATTGACCAGTACCCAATACAACCCAGTACTAGCAAATATTGGGCAGTACCCAATACCTCAATGCTTGTATTTTTCTAATGCTATTTGTGGCTCTTCAGTTGTGCCTGTTCATAACAGGCACATTTGATGACATTTCAGGGCTCCCAGTTGTCCTGAAATTCCCGAAATGTCACAGATGTCCTGAAATTGTCCTGAAATCAGCAATTATTCTGAAATTTTACTCATTTGGTCAGAATGTCTTGATATGGACCTTTGTTATGCTGTCGTTATGGCATTGCATTTATTTTTCTACTCTTGTTTACAAGTCATGACTATGTTTTTGTTGCTGACGTTGAGTGTCAAGTAATGTTTTCTCTTGTGACATTTTATTGTTTTATGTGTAACAGTGCCTTAGTAACATTTTTAGGACTGCAATACTAATCTGCTTCAATGAATAACATTTACGAGGACAGAAAAAACGTGCATTTTCTGTGTCTTGACCCTCGTGAAACCGACAAAAATGTCCGGAAATTGTCCTGAAATTTTGTAAACATTGGCCTTGAAATTTCACTTCTTGCTCCTGGGAGCCCTGACATTGTTTAAAGTTTGCTTTATAAATCCACAGCTTGTTTCATTTACCTGTTGACTAAGTATTCTGGCACAATGTTGTTTGATGTACAACACCAGGTCTTGAACATGAGTTCCAGCAGACTCTGCTACCTGATGGCCGTATATCCATCGATGGCTTCATCTGTGTATTCGATGTGAGCGAAGTCTCCCAGCGACCGGTGTTAAAACAGTCCGAATACGTCAGCTGCATACTGTCACAGCTCGCGAAAACCAAGAAGCCAATCGTCCTCGCCACGACAAAGAACGACGAACGCGTACAATCGTTTGTGGCGGAGGCGGAGCACCTGCCTTCTCGCAAGGAACTGCGTAGTTCCGGTCAGATTCCCATCGTGGAAACATCGGCCCACGTGAACGTTAATGTCGAGACAGCATTTATGACTCTGGCCCACCTCATTGAGAGAGCCAACTCCGGAGTGGGTGGAAAATCGAGGAAACCTGTGTTGTACTCGGATGCTCTGCGTGCCAGGCAGGAACTGCTGGATAATGCCACGTCCGCCTACAACAACTTGATCAGCTACCAGGTATCTCGTTGTTTTGTGTGTTACATGGCATTGTCCACTCTAGCTGCTGTTGAAGTATTTTTATGCATTGCTTTTTGAATAGCAATGTTTGTTTTGGTCTTTATGCTCTGCTTTGTACATTGCTGCGATATGATACGATGATTGATTTGCACAGGACAACTGACAGACAAGCTGGTCAATTTAATCTCTAGAACACATAAACTGAAAAGAATGGAAGAAGTTTTAAATGCAAATGAAATTAGAGAAACTGAAATAGACGCATTGTTATGTAATGCTGTGTTTGTGCTAAGTGCCATTTGTTAACTATGGTAGCCAGTTTTGGAGGGTTTTTCCTGTGCTGTGTTTGGCTCCATAAAAGTTGACTTTTCAATTATAGTGTTTTTGACAAATAAAATTATTGTATTTGCTGTTGGTTGTTAGCAGTTTAGTACACTGAATGATGAATACTATATGGAGTGCTAGCGCAAAGAGCGGAAAACTGGGCTCACTGTTGCATAATAATTTCCAAGTTTCTAGTTGGATTTACCAGAATGAAACCCCATGGTATCTGATTTTGTGAAGCCTTGACAAATATGTTTGTGAATTTTTTATTCGCATATGTGAATATACGATAGCCTTGACCTTGTATGACCTTGATTCATTGAAGCATCATATTGCACTATGGTAATGGAAAACTGGCCGTATCTCTGAAGTGGTGAGAGATGGGGTTTAGGTTACTATTAATCACTAATATTTTTGAAAGTGGCATACACCCTTACAGATGAAATGAAAATCATTGACTTTGGATAGCCTTCAAGGTCACTGACAACCAGTATGGTCAGCCCCACCCTAGCAACAGCTGGGCTTCTTGTTTGATTTGTGATCGTGTTGAAAGTATTGCTTTATTGACTGATTGACACAGGTTGTCGACTATCATGTTTCATGGCACTCGGCCTACCGACAGCTTGAAGTGCACTCGGACTTCATTCACTACGTCGAACTGTTTGGTCTGACCAAGGCCGAGCGCATGTACAAGCAGCATGTCAGTAGGCTAAGGGACGAGCACATTGCTAAGCTGCAGAGCATGCATCTGCACCGCCTTGAGGCCATTCTTCACAAACTACTGCCTGATCTTGCATCCGTAGCCGATAGGTCTGATATTTTTTGTATATATATATACTTTATTTTGCTTGCCTCAAGGTTAGCCAGCACAAATTGAAACCGATTAAGGCACAAAGACAACAAAAAATATAAGAAAGATTAAAATAGTAAAATAACCAGCTGGCAGGCGATGTGGCTTGTGCCTGCTAGCAATCACAGTTTTGTGGACAGAATGGGGACAGACAGACAGCAGATGCAGAGATGCAAATACCCACAGACATGCTGTCTGACAACAAGGGTCTCTTTTTGCAATACCATACAAGTGACATTGGATGAGGTCAGGTTTTTGTAAAATTATGATCGAAGGCCATGTGACCAACGGATTCGGCATATGTGCTCATCAGTATACAAATAGTGACTGGTGTCGAGGTCATTATTGAAAATTTTTTTGCCAAAGGTTCGTAAAATGTTTTCTCGAAGTTGAAGGCCCACGGAAACATTTTGTGAACCGAGGGCAAAAAAATTTTCAATGATGATCGATGATGCCAATCACTGTTTGTTTTGTTATACCTCAAAAACCAAAACAAAACATTTGAACAAAAATCATTTGAAGACTTCACTGTTACCTGAGCAAGCTGTCAGCATGAACTGTTGATCGGTAACAGTGCGTATTTGTCAACATCACGTGACGATTTGGACCAATCGCATGCAGGTATTTTGCGTTGAGGTATAACAATTATTCTCCATTATACTGTTACTTATTGCAGGAGTTGGTATGCAGTGGTGTCGTGGCTACAGAGACAGGATTTCTTCAGTCAGTATTTTCTCGTAATCCAGGATGGATTTTCTTGGACTGATCCGGCATATCTGGAGAGCAAGGACGACCGGATCCCTTCGGACTTACTCCAGTCACAGGATGCTGAGACTGTCTTCCGCAGTTACGTTCAAATCCTGCGCTTGGAACACCGCAAGATGGAGTACGATGTTTTCCCTGGTCTTTTTAGGCTGTCAGTATATGTAGTAATGGGAGGCCTTATGTTTTTGCTTTGTTTCTTTTGCTTTCTTTACTTTTCTTATCTTTTATTTACCACTTCTTTTCCAAAACTGGACTGCAGACCATGACCAAAATTGGAAAAAAGGCCGAGCCATACCCGGAAGGAATTGCAGCCATATTTCAGCGATATTCATTGAGCAGTTTTGGAGGGAGAAGTTATACACCGTGTCTGGAAAAAAAACATCCCAAACATTATCGATTGTCACTTGAAGAAGAGATACCCAATTACAATAATTTTTGGTACAAATATTTCTGGCACAGCTGGCCATCAAATGACTATTCAACATTCCACTTCACTTAGTGTCTGTTTCTGCACTACCCGTGGAAAGCAGAACCAACAAAATATGAGTTGACATGAACAGAAATATGTCAATAAGCATCTCCAACATTATCATTGTGACTTGAGAAAGAACTGACAGATTTTAATAATTTTTGATGCAAACATTTTTGACCCTACTTTCCATCAAATAACCATTCTAGTTCCCACACCACCGAATGTCGATTCTGCACTACCTGGGAAAACCCGAACAAGCGGAATTGAATAAAAATGCAATATTTTGCTGGTTAAATGTTTCTCCGGGTAGTGTAGAAGCAGACAGTGGGTATGGTGGAAAATTGGACAGCCATTTGATTGCCAGCTGTGTCGGAAATATGGGTGTCAAAAATTATTAAAATCTGATAATCCTTCTTCAAGTTATCATCGAAAATGCCCTGGATGTTTTTTTCTGGACACGGTGTAGGTTGTTATTATTGACTGGTGGCACACTGGATGCTATAAGCCATCATTAAAGTCAGGCAGGTTGCAAACATGTCTGTCTTTGTCCTTTCATCCAAAATGCGTCGACAGCCATACTCTGTCAGTGTGCTTGTTAATATAATAATAATAATAATAATACAGGTACGATCTAGTTCCGGTGCGGTCGATTGACATTTTTCCTGAGTCGATTTTGTCGATTCGTTTTGGTTTTAGTGCATTTCGTTGTTTTTGTTGTTATTCTACTTTGTCGGAGACATTTGAGGATAGCTTTGGCTCGTTTGTTTCATCTATAAGTGATTTGTATCGTTTGTTTGAGCCTTGTTTATTG
>Ga0209367_1004025_pt1 | contig 20151 bp, 15 predicted proteins | sample WorMetLIZISLAND2_FD_187412 | JGI IMG/M metagenome (GOLD analysis project Ga0209367, IMG submission 187412) | Marine gutless worms symbiont microbial communities from Max Planck institute for Marine Microbiology, Germany - Olavius geniculatus... ...
CTTCCATCCCCTCTCCCTTAGAAGTAGGGCCCCCTAAAATCCAGCTAGGGGGTTTGAGGGAGCGCCGTGAGTTCCCCCAGCGGGGTCTGGGGCGGAGCCCCAGACGAAATCGAATTTGGTGCAACGATTTTAATTATTTTAAACTGACCAAATTGGCAAATTTCGTGCAGCTTAAACGTATGTTTATGTTTTGTCTGGAGGATTGGGAAGGGGGCTGGGCCCCCTACCCTCCCCCTTGGCTACACCACTGGTTTGTTACAAGTTACAACTATGGGATAGGGGCACCGATAGCGAAACGCCAGGGGAGTCGAGAGGTGTGAGAATGGGAGGGGGTATATAGACCTATACAGGGATGGCCAAATAAACCGGACCTGTTTGATGGGTGGTTTGAGCGTTGATAACTCAGCGATGGTTACCCGTAGAAAGGCGTGTGATATGTCAAAAGTTTTAGAATTCTGTAGACAAAGAGGGCCGAACTGGCATAGCAAATCATTTAAATATTCTTTGCCAAATTTGCATAAATCTTTATTACCCCTGAAATTAGGCATTTGCCTGCACTCCCATGTGCCCGATTTCATTGAATTCAAAAACTCACTGCCAAAAAGTCTAGATTTAAATTCTGCGAATTATTGAGTGTGGGGGCATTGCAACAGATAGCATTGTCACAAAATTTCAGCAACTGACCAGCTTAAACGTGTGCTAATCGAAGCAGTGGCGTATTTAAGGTGCACGGTGCGATGGCCCCCCTTTGGCCCGACCATGAAAATTTTTTACAGGCGATTTTATATGAAAAGGTGCGTTTTTGCCATTTTTCAGCAAGAATTGCAAAATTCAACAATGTTTGATGGTCTTTTGCGTTTTCAAATTTCAGAAAAAAATGGGCGAATTTGCGGTTTCCATTGAACATTCAGAAGCAAAAAGTGTTTCAGCTTCAGGGGGGCTTCGCCCCGCTGAACCCCCACCAGGGGCTCTGCCACTGGACCCCGCTGGGGGCTCCGCTCCCAGGCCCCCGTTATATGCTCGCGCTCCGCGCGCTCGCCATGGCCCCCTTTGCCAAATCCTAAATACGCCACTGAATCGAATGCTGGGCTCAGCTGATCCTGAACACATTGACTCCAGCGATCGATCAGCTGCCTAAAAGGACTGATGACGATTATAAATGCAAAAGCTGGGCAACTGCCTTTGTCGCATTTCATCTAAACTCAATGCATGTGTTAATGATTGTTGATATTTCACTGTACGCTGAATAAAAATAAAGTTCAATTCATGTGTTACTGCCAATTTAGCATGATTTTAGGGGTGGGCAGATTTGTGTAAATCAGGCAAAGAATATATTTAAATGCTGAGACACGCAAGTTGTACACTTCTTCTGTACACAATTTCAAGACTTTTGGCATATTACGCGCTTTTCTATCAATAAACATCGCCAAGTTATAAAAGCACAAATATCCATGTTAAATCCATGTGTTACAGTCAAATTTGGCAGAATATCGGGGGGGGGGGTGACGAATATTTATGCAAATTAGGCAAAGAATATGTAAATGCTTCACAATGCAAATTTGTCGTTTATTCTTTACAGCATTGTGAAACTTTTGACATATCACACGTTTTTCTACCACTAACCATCGCTGAGTTATCAACGCTCAAACGGGTCCGTTTTTTGGCCCACCTTGTATTTCCCTTTTCAACTGACTGGGTAATGGGGGAGTGTCGTGAGCTCCGTGGAGCTGTAGTCCAGTTTGGTAGTTCCTATGGGGGTTAACCACATTTTTGACTAACGCTGTTGGTATGCAGATTGTACCCGGGGGTCTGCCGTGATATTCAGGAGGCATTATTGAAGTGTCCCGACTGAGAATATTGAGGTGGCAGCTAGGACACATTGTCGTGTGTTCAACAAGGGTTTCATGTGTGTGCCCGTATACTGCTGTACATGTGAAACCATCTTGAGCAGAGCTACAGAGCGTCACTTGCCATATGAGATCGCAGAGTGTTACCTGAGGCTGACAGGTGAACGCTGCTCTTAATTTTGCGCTTTTATGGTAGAGATATTTGCTGATAGTAGCGTGGGCTCGCTGGGGACCGCTCCTCCCTCCAATGACCACAAGTAGTCAGTAAGTGGCTGATGGGATAGGCTGACGGTCACGTGAATGCTGTGAGTGCGGGAAGTCGCCGTTGGTGGCGCTACGTTCCGACCATAGAGAACAGCTGCACTGTTCGTAGATCATAGAGTCGCCATACACTGCCGTGTCACGTGACTCGGCGACGTCATCGCGAGGTGGAAGCGGAAATGACGTCACGTCCAGCAGTCGGTAGACGACGTCACGTGATGCATGTTCTTCTGATTTGTGAAGCGCTGAATGGCTGCTGCGAGAACGAGGCTCCGATCTGTATATTATTTTACAAAATTGCAAATTTTACCGTCTTTTTATATTTAGTTTATTTCGCAGAAATGTGGCATCGTTTAATGCAATTAAACATACAGGACAGGCAAAGAAAATGCACATGGCAACACAACTTAGGTGCAAAAACTAACTACAAATTTGGGGCAGTGCCCAACGTGAGTCCGCCCGGCGCCCTAAGTCCGATTGGGGGGTTAATTCAGGGAGTTTAAATTCTCCCGGTAGCAAAGTCACGTGGCCCGAAGTCAAATGCATTAGCATACGCAGAACGCGCATTGTAGACTTAGTGCCTACAACTTTTTTTGTTAGTAGACCAAAGTTCACCTAATTTTTTGGTTCAACGTGGGAGGGATGGCGGTCGATAAAGTTTGTTATCGATTTTCGGTTTGTTGATCCGCTTCAGAAATATTTGCGGTCAAAGTTTGAAGTTGCCAGAAATGGCGCGAATTTTGAACTTGTGTGGGTCAACATCCGCACTTGTAACTTTTTTGTGGACTAAAAATCATCAATTTTTTGTTAAACCCAGCAGTGATGGCTGTCGATCAATTTTTTTCCGATGTTTGATATCTCGATCGGTTCCTAAGATATTCGCGGTCAAAATCGAAAGTTGTCCGATATCGGGCCGAATTTTCGACTTTTTGGCGCTCCCAAATTTCTGAGGTGCAGCCTCCCCCCCCCCAAAAAATGGTTCCTAAGTGGTATGCCCACCTTATAGCCCGTCATATGACAAAGTTTCATGCGGGTACTTTCTTTACATGTCGACTTACGGTGTACGGCAAAAGTAGCAGGCCTAGGCTACGTCAAGTTGTGTACGTAAGCTACAACCGACTTTAACCATGTACTTACAGTGGCCTACTTACGAAATCAAAGCGCTATCGTTTCCAACATAACATCAAGATCACGGATTTTAGCTTATACGAAAACGTCAGAAACAGCTTGAACATGCAAAAAAGAGCAAATAACGATACAGGAAGCTTACCCAGCGCAAAGAAACCGATCAGAGGAACCGGGGCGGGACAGACGGACGAACGGACAGTATAGGCAATATGCGACATATGAGGACGGCCGCGTCATGCACTTTTGTGTACAGACAGAGACAGTTAGACGATGTGATGGTGAGTGATATCACCTTTTTTATGAAATATCCTTCCAATATTAGCGATAACAACAGCAACAATCGGCAACATTCTTGTGTCCTTTAGCCCTGAAACTTTAGGCAGAAAAACACAAAAATCCAGGGTAAAAATTGGAGAAGTCAAACGGAGATGGAACAACCCGATTTTTGATTATTACAATAATTGCACAATAATAAGCTTACAGCGAAAACTTCGCCAATTCTCAACGGATTTTCTATACTCAAAGTGCCTTCTCTTTCACATGGACCGAATGGCTAGCGCAGGACACGTATGCCCCTTACAGTACTGTTCTAAGAGCCCCTCACAAAGGGTTAGAAGTTTTGTAACGTGGAAAACCCATCACGAAGCAACGGAGCGACACCTACCATATGGGATCACACAGCATCAGGCTACCTGCCACGCGACACAGGTGAACGCGCCCCGCCTTGACCCCAGCTAGACAGGCTGTTACTCGATTTACCTACCCCGGAGGGATGAAAGGCTGAGTTGACCTTGGTGTTGGTTATATACCAAGATGGTTTACCTGTCTGCAGACAGTCACTCATCCAAGTAGCAACCATTTAATAGCGATTCGACCGCGAGTCGAACTCATAATTTTTTGATCATACGTTCAACGTCCTAACCGTTACGTCACTAAGCCAACCAAACTTTTCCGTATATGGGCTAATTTTTCACTGCAATGATCTGTCAATTATGTTTTTTTTTCTCGATGCGCTCTACTTAAAAATAAATTGGTGACAATTATTAATTAGCGCGTTTAATTGATTTGCTCACCTCCTGGCGAATGAGGAGAGAAGCAGTAGAAGAACGCAACCGCACGTGATGCCGACAGCGCTGCCCAACGCTACGATCATCAATAGCCCTGCATCACAACGACATGCATATGCAAATATATGCAAATATAATAAAAATACACACAATTCATTCATTTGTTAAATGCGCCAGCTCACAACACAGTAAGCTATAATCAGCTAACATTATGACAAAACTTTTCGTACGGAACATGCGCACTAATGTTCCGGCAATTTTTATGTCAAATAGGCTAGTGGGAAAGTAAGGCCTAAACCTAAATTTCTATCATCATCAATCATAAATTTCTTTAATAAAAAGTTGACAAGCGCAACCTCTAACGGCGCAAACGAGAAAGTATTTTTTTAAATATGCAAACATTTGCAGGGGAAAACTTAGTCAAGTTGTGTACGTAAGCTACAACCGACTTTAACCACGTACTTACAGTGGCCTACTTACGAAAACAAAGCGCTATCGTTTCCAACATAACATCAAGATCACGGATTGTAGCTTATACGAAAACGTCAGAAACAGCTTGAACATGCAAAAAAAGGCAAATAACAAAACGATATAGGAAGCTTACCCAGCGCAAAGAAACCGATCAGAGGAACCGGGGCGGGACAGACGGACGAACGGACAGTATAGGCTATATGCGACATATGAGGACGGCCGCGTCATGCACTTTTGTGTACAGACAGAGACAGTTAGACGATGTGATGGTGAGTGATATCACCTTTTTATGAAATATCCTTCCAATATTAGCGATAACAACTGCAACAATCGGCAACATTATTGTGTCCTGTAGCCCTGAAACTTTAGGCAGAAAAACACAAAAATCCAGGGTAAAAATTGGAGAAGTCAAACGGAGATGGAACAGCCCGATTTTTGATTATTACAAAAATTGCACAATAATGGCCAATTTACACTTACTCAACAGTTGAATTGAGTTGAGCCGGCGCCGTAGGTGTGAATTGGCCATAAAATTATATTTTTTCAAGCAGTAAAATAAGATGGCTAACCGACTGATACGTTTTGTTGCTGTTTGTCTTGCAAGAAGCGGCTTGCCATAACGTCTTCTTGCCCTATGCATGCACAGTGTCATGTGAACAAATCATTATAGACTACAATGTATTGTGAGGTTGGCTATTATTTATAGCAAATTCTCTGCCTACCGTTGTGCCAAAAAAATTATTAAATGTGGTGGAAATTTGACGACGTTCAAGAAAAACAACTGCTTCATTTTTTGAGACACGTAGCAAAAAATATGTAATCAACTGCCATATTTTGCTGAAATATTTTGAATTAATATTTATTCGGCTACAACTGTTAAAAATTTTGTGTAAATTAATCATCGTTTGAGTAAATTATGAAAAAACAAAAAGAGGTCCTTTTTATAAAACACCGTGTATATCAAGTCTGTTGCATATTCGCCAGATGGCCCGAGGTTCCAGATTTTTGATTGCTTCTGGCTAGTGGTGATGTGGGCAAGCGAGGGACACCTAATGTTCAGCCAAAATTTTTTGGTGTTGAAAAATTGTCGAAAAACCTTCTTCTTGTCGGAAAACTTTCATACAGAAATGAAAAATTGGGGGAAATTTAGAGCAAAATCAAAATTTTGAGCGCCTCATAATCTTCTCAGTGGGAATTTTGCAGTGTTTGTCGTAAATGCCCCGCCCATTTTTTTAACTCACGACGCCGGTAAAGAAATGTGATGACGACACAATGACGTACGCTGGTTACTGGCGCTGCTGCAGTTAGTAATCGGGCCGCCGAACCATTGCCCGTCTCTGCACAGAAGATGCCAACGTTCCGCCGTATCATTGCACTGAACTATCGTAATGTCATCCAGCCTTTCAACACTCATTCGTCCATCGGACACACTTAGGTCCGCACAGCCGACCACTACGCATCGACACGTACAAACGTGATACGTTTCATCACGATTCTACACTCTGGCGGTTATTTAATTAGGCTTGGATGCAAATGTAACAAAGCTTAGCCTAAGATTCATAACATACTTAGCAGTGGCGTAGTCAGAATAATTAAGGGGCCTCGATCGTCACCCTTCCCCACCCTGCCCTTCCCTCTTTTGTCCCTGCCTTTTTTGCCCCTCTCCCTTTTACTTCTCTTCCTTTCCCTCTCCTCCTGTTCTCCTCCCGTCCTTTCTTTTAGTAGTATGACCCCTAAAATCCAGCTAGGTGTCTGGCGGAGCGCTGATAGCACCCCAGCGGAGTCTGGGACGGACCCCCAGCCGAAATCAAATTTGGTGCATTTTAGTTTTGAAAGATGAGATCTGGTGGCAACAATTTTAGTTATTTTCTCAAAAATAAGCTGACCCAATTGGCAAATTTCGTGCAGTTTATACGTATGTTTTGTCTGGAGGATTGGGGGGAGCCTGGACCATCTGGACCCCCTTGGCTACACGTCCACTGATACTTAAAGTGGTGACACACTGGCCAGTTTCAGGCGCCTGTTTTGGCACCAGTCAACTGGTACCAGAAACTGGTCAGTCTGTCATACTTTTCTGGTGCCAGTTTTTTTCTGGTGCCAGAAACCGGCACCGGATAGAGCATGTTCAATTTCGTGCCGGAAATCAACTGGAAAGCTGAACTGTGATTGGTCAGTACGAGCAGACAATAGCACTGCTCGTTTGTAGGCCTAAACAAAAATAAAAGACGAAGTGGAGTGACGAAAGTTTTTTCAACTCATGGAACAATACGAAAAAAACGAATTTCTGTAAAATCGGAATCCATCTTTTTTTCTACCGGTATCATTTGCCAGCTAAGTGTGTCATGGTTTCTGGCATCAGACAACAGGCGCCTGTGACAACAGGCCAATGTAACATCAACTTAGTCTTCCTATTTTTCACTAGAGAGCCTAGAGTGATAACCATATAAATGCCCATAATCTCACCCCACTCATGCGTGACGACTGATAACGTCTCACGTTTGTATATCACACGTGTGTCCAGGCAGAACACGCTGTCGATCACGGTCATGAAACAAGCAAGTGTATTGTGCCTCGTTACACTCGTATAATACACGGTAGACCGTGTTGAAACTTATACGTAGAAGTTAAGTTAGGCTATACCCCGTTTACACGATCGAACAAACATCGAGCAAACATCAAGCAGGCCTGATGGAACCCCGCCCCCTGGCTCAAATGTAGGTGTAGGCTTAGTCCACAGCTGCTCACGTGTTATATAGGCCTTCCAATTACAACCCGCCCGCCCTCCTAATTAACATGCTAATTACCACAGCTCGTAGAACTAGCTGGATGAATGCTAGCAAACATCGAGCAGACCTCGAGCAATTAACACGTGTATTTTGAATACATTTGCTCGACGTTTGCTCCATCGTGTAAACGGAGTATTAGTGATGACCGTAATCGACGGCGTTTTTGCATGAGACGTGTGTTGTAAACAGACGCGGAACGCGTTTTAATCGTCACGCCTAACTGTAGTGTGATCATAGGCAATTATAACACTGCAGTCACTGTGGCGAGAAATAAAAGAATAAAAATTATTGACCTTGGATGACCTTGAAGGTCAGTACTGCAACAGGAACTGTATGCTGGATATCCCACAGTTTAGCCCACTACTACATACTTTTAGCGTCCCAAAAAAGACACCTACTTTGACGGCACATCACAAAATAAGTCATGCAGTAGTGGATTAGGGACTTAAAACAGTGCCATCATCCGCTTCAGTTGAGCGGACAGATTGAATCTCTGAGATGCAACTAACTTTTAGATGCAAACTTTTAGGTAAAGTCTGTTGCTGAAAGAAAATGTGAAATATCACAGAAAATAAACTGTGATTAGAAACAGTATAAGTTTAATTTTTTTGAGTGAATTTTGTTGATTGGCTAAGTGTTCTGAGGAAGAAATATTTCGTGGACCACCAAAGTGACCGAACAGTGATTGTTTGGTAATTGGCCGGTTTTCGGCATTTTAGGACGGCCTTAATAACTTTACTGATTGATTGCTTGATTGATTGGTAACAAGAAAAAACCAATGAGTTCACGACTTAATTCATTTTCGTCGTGAGTTTGAATTAACTCACTACAAAGTACGTGAGTTGAGTTTGGGTTTAAACTGATTTGGTCTGCATGATTTGGGAGTTTGATTCAATTCACTTTTATCTGTCAACTTGTTTTTATGACTTGTGTAATATTACGAGACATGTCATGATATAGAAATAACATTTAAATAAAAAAAATTCCGCCCTCACCCGTGCCTATTTTTCCACAAAATGCAACCGGACGCACAAAAGCTTTTAGACCTAACAGCAATAGTAGGCTATAGTTTGAGTTCCACCTTGAAACTGGACGAAAAGGTGCAGTGGGTTTCGGCGCGGCGATGACGTCATGAGGGCTACGATGACACGGTGACCACGTGACGTGTACACGTGACGTCGACTGATCGGCGAATCACAGGCGCGGATTGTGAGCACGTGATCGTCCGGTTGGCCCGGTGACGTCACTTCGGCGATGTGCGCCACGGCCGGGCAGGTTTCGTGAAATTTGCGCCATTTTCCATCATTTACGTCATCATCATCATCATCATCAGCAGCAGCAGCAGCAGCAGCAGCAGCAGCAACAGTAGCAGCGGTGGCGCCATTAGGCGGTGTATAGTCGCGAACTATCAACTCAATGCGTTGTCCTGGCAGCGCCGTCAACTGCCACGTGTCCGCCGCGCATTTTTCATTCCTACTTCCGGTTTGTTTTCTATTTCCGGCGGTCAACAAACCGGAAGTTGTCGTCGTTGCGGAAATGTTGTTTACGACCTGACAGTTTTCCAACGTCGGTTGCAGTGCTGCGATCAAACAAGAAAGCCTTAGTGTCTCAAATATCTAATTAAGTAAGTAAGTAACTGAGGTAAGGTAACTTAAAGTTAAGTTAAAAGTTAAAAACGAACTTATAAAGGGCCATAAAACTAAACGTGTGTAAAGATACAGAGGCGCTGGTTACGTTACAGTTAACCACAGTTTTCAAAAGCAACAGTAAACAGATGTGTCTTGAGTCGACGACGGAAAACAGGCAAACTGTTTGCTTCAATGACTGAGGTTGGAAGATTGTTCCAACTTGATAGCGTTCAGACGTTCAGTTCGGCATAACTCTGAAAGTCGGAGTTTTGGGAAAACGCGGAAAAACTGATCAGGCTTATAGGCTTGCACAGCACCATTCGATGCACTGAGGAACAGCACAATTCGCAATAAGTTATCAGAATCAGAGCAGAGTGACAGACAATCTGCGAAAAAAAAACAGCACAGTGCCGTGAACAAATCAATAGCATGAATTACATGTAGTGGAAAAATCTCACAGCCTCAAGGCTGTGTAAATTTGTCTGTCGAAATTCTGTGATTAATGTACACTGCGTTCGGAAAAAACACACCTTTACATTGTCTTTTATATCTCCGTGTTAAATGTTCAGATTTTCACAAAATTTTCAGGAAATGTCCAGGAGAAAACTAAGCTGCGTTTTGGATGGCGTAACAACCATGAACAAGTTTAGTGCGCCACGGAAAAATATATTATAAATATGTTAATGATAATAACACTTTAATAGTTTTAACACTTCTAGCTAATAGTTTTAATTTCTGTTGTTGTGATGGTGAATCTAAAGTTTTACATACGCGTGACACATTTGTAGGCGGCTTCCATGTAAGCGATAAGATCTTTGCGGCACGGCTGCTTCGTAAACAACTCGGCATCGGGAATGCTAATTGTACACGTCCGTCTGCCCGAGCACCTGCTATCTACGTCATCAGTGACGTCGGCCTGGCAGCCAATAGCGTAGTCGACAGCCACGCAGCGACCAATCCGCATTCGTCCGTAGCTGGCTGACGTAATGATGATGACATCATTCTGTTGACAAGTTGCGTTAAATGTTTCCCATTGACAATAGGAACGCGGCAAACCGTCTGCAGCAAAACAACAGATTAATGAAAAGCTCCAGGGATGGACAGGCGGGTCGGGTCGGGTCGGGTCGAATCGGGTTCTGTCGCGTTGCAAGGTCAGTCAGAACAGGTTTTAAGCTCCCAACTACGGTATAGCCTGCGACTTACCGCTTGCTGAGCTGTGGGCTCGCGTAGCCAGAAATGTGAATTGTCCCAAAAAATCACAAGAAGTCGAACTACACTGTGTCTCAAAAAACATCCCCGACATTTTCGACTGTAACTTGAAAAGCAATTATCAGATTTTGATAATTTTTGGTACGAATATTCCTGACAAAACTTGCCATCAAATGATCATTAAGTGTCCCATTTCACCCAATGTATGCTTCTGCAATACCTGGGGAAAACACAACCAGCGAAATATCACTTTTTATCCAATGCGATATCATTGCTCAATCAACATAACGCGGAGAAACACATTTTGTTCACATTTCTGACACTTTGGCTGACATTTTATCCAGTTGTTCATTTTTCAACTGCCTGCAGTAAAATTGCTTGAAGTGTTGGCTCACTATGTGAACACAGGCAGGGAGACGCTTTCTCCATTCATTGACAGCGGTATCGATAAAGTTCTGTTCCAGACCAATCGAGGCTGCACCAGTCGCTTCTTGACTTCACAAACATTTCTAAACTTTATCTGGTAGACACATTGTTGCATGACAGTCAAACCTTGTAATAGACTGGCCCACAGATTAGGATAGATGGAATTTATCGACGTTTTTCATTTATTTTAACACGTATTATGCTTGGTCTGCTTTACCCAGGTAATGCAAAAGCAAACGCTAAGTGAAATGAAAACTAAAACACACATTTAATAGCCAGTTGTGTCAGAAATATTTTTGCCAAAAATTATTAAAATCTGCTAATTATTCTTCAAGTTACGATCGATAATGGCAGAGATTTTTTTCAGGTTTTCTGTTTATTTCAACACATATCTCGCTTGATCTGCTTTCCCTAAGTTGTGCAGAAGCATAAATTGGGTGAGGTAGAAAACTGAACCGTTATTTGATGGCAAGTTGTGTCGCAAATATTCCTACCAAAAATTATCAAAATCTGATAATTGGTTTTTAAGTTGCAGTCAAAAATGTCGGGGATGTTTTTTGAGACACAGTGTAGCGGAATCTTAGCTATCAGTGGCGCAATCGCAAAAATTCCCCGCGAAACACACATGCGTCATGTGTGTGACATAATATATGACTTATATATTTATCATAATATGCGCCATGTACAAAGTATATGTTGACATATAAATGTATCGTCACATATATGTAAAAAAATATATGAGGCAAAAAAGCGGACTGATAGAACTTTATGTGATACCCCGTTTACACGACAAGCTGTCTCGCCCAGCAAGCTCGATGAATGTTTGACGAACGCTCGATGAGCGCTCATCGAGCCAGTTTCATCGAGTTTACGGTACGATACGATAAGAGATTTGCGCTGAAAAACTGACAGACAAACTGCCGGTTTAATCTATAGCACTTAAACAAAAACGAACTGAAATGTTCAAAATAGAAAAGAAAACGTGAGATAAAATTACTGTTATATAAAACATGAAAACATAAATAATACAAAAATAAATGGTCGTAGGAAATTTTAAAACTTGAGATAAAAAAAACTAAAAAGCAATAAAGATAACTGAAACTGGAGAAAAAGAAGACAAAACCCTAAGCAAATCCAGATATCTGTAAAATCAGTCCGAAAGTTGCCATATGTCTGCAGAAAGTATGATTTGAGAAAAAGAAACGTTTTCAGTTAGAAATGAAGATGATAAACGTGGCGATGTGACACTGGTGAGATGAGACGATCGTGGAAGAATGATAAATCAGCAACAGGCAGATCAAGACGTGGCTGACAAAGTGAGCGAAAAAAGTTGATTCCAGAGGTGAGGAGATGCGTTTAGACTATAAGACAAGATTGGATGATGATCATACACATGGTTTCACATGACGGCGTCAGTCGCTGCAACCGTGCCCCTGTAATTTGCCTTTATACGTCATGTGCGTGCGTAAGCCTACGTGGATTATAGCGTTAATATTTAATGTGCTCGGCGCGTTTGACTCGCACCCGCCAATCGCCGGGCTGCGCCAACTGAGTAATTTGCCATGCACTCGAGTAGTTACCGAGTAACTCCGTGAGCAGATAGGCTACGTAGATTTATACCAATTGGAGTTCTTTTGGTTTATTTTAAAATGACATCTTTCCAGCCAGTATTCCGGCGCAAATCACGTATAATATCACAGTATGAAAATGTAAACTTTTCTATTTGCTTTTTACCGAAAGATTTAAGCACAATCAATGGGGAATTTAATTGGTAATTTAGTTTTGCAATGCAAGTTAGAATCATCATTAAAAAGCTTTTACTTTCGTGCATGATTATTACGCTATATAGCGAATACAAATAATGATACTATAAGACTAGTCTGATTGAATTAATTTTTAACAGCAGTTAAGGTGTTGAAATAGTTGCGTTTTATACACATCGAGAAATAACGCAACAAAGTGTTAAGCATCCTGTCACAGTTATTCATCGTCTCATCCACAGACTGTGTGTGAAATTTTCGAGCTGAGAATACTTGACTCGACTTCGATAAACTCGACTATTCGAATACTTGGCGCAGCACTAATCGACAACGATGCGGTGCAATAGAGACGGCGTATCGATTGTAATGCAATTTGAGCAGAAAAACAACGCCCGCTGCCAAGTTGTAGCATGTCAATATACGATACAATGACATGATATTGCACGCTATATTACTAGGAATGCCTTATCTCTTTTTACTCTCAAGAGTTACGTTGTTTAAACTATGCATAAACTTGTCTTTACTATCTTTATTGCCATCAGAAGTTTCAGAGCCCAGTGAGGTCGTGATCTGGAGTTCAGGCTGAAAACAAGTTCTGGTGCATTTTGAACACAAGAACACATCTGGTGATAATAAATTAGTCATTTTGCTAACGATTTGCCATTTTTATAACCGGTACATGTCCCAAGTGCTAAAGAGGTAATATTTAAATTTTAAAACATGCATACAAGTCGTGATTTAGATTAAATTTTTGCATAGAACGAATTTATTAACACACAAGTTGTGCATTAATAAATTGCATATACTTTACATCACGGTCTAGGGTGTATTAGTCGAGCGTAACAAGATATAAATAAACTCTAGACGTTGATAAAACGTACTTATTTTATGGCCGTGATCGACGGCGTGTTCTGCATGAGACCTGCGTGTGATAAACAGACGTGAGACGCGTTTCAACAGTAACGCTTGACTGGAGTGAGATTATAGGCGGTCATAAAACTGCACATAATGACGATACACGTGACGAGAGATATGAGCCTAGAAAGACGAAGTATATGAACCACTTTAATTTGTCGCCTATTTTTCACTACAGTGTCTGGGGTGTTATAACTGCCCATAATTTCACTTCAATGAAACGTGACGACCGAAACGTGGCTCGGGTCTCTGTACAGCACCCATTCTCAGGCAAAACTCACCGTCGTCACGATTGAGTGGTGTGAGATTATTCAGTGTGTCTCAAAAAACATTCTCGACATTTTTGACTGTAACTTGAAAACCAATAAATTACCCGATTTTGAGAATTTTTGTACGAATATTCCTCCTCACCCAATGTATGCTTGTGCACTACCTAAGGAAAGCAGATCAAGCGAAATATGTGTTGAAATAAACAGAAAACCTAAAAAAACATCCCCGACATTATTGCTCGTAACTTGAAGAAAATTTAGCAGATTTTAATAAATATTGGCAGAAATATTTCTGACACATTAGCTACTAAATAAGTGTTTTAGTTTTCGCTTTATTCAACGTCTGTTTTTTTAAATGGGGAAAGCAGACCAAGCATAATACGTGTTAAAATGAATGAAAAAACGTCGATAAATTTTATCTATTTTAATCTGTGGGCCCCAACAGCCAGTCTATTACAAGGTTTGACTGTCATCAGCAGTGTGTCTACCAGGTGAAGTTTAGGAATGTTTGTGAAATCAAGAAGTGACTGGTAGAGCCTGGATTGGTCAGGAGCAGAACATTATCGATACTGCTGTCAATGAATGGAGAAAGCGTCTCCTTGCATGTGTTTGCATAGTGGGACAACACCTCGAGCAATTTTAGTGCAGGCAGTTAAGAATAGACAACTGGATGAAATGTCAGCCAAAGTGTCAGAAATGTGAACGAAATGTGTTTTTACGCGTTATGTTAATTAAGCAATCATATCGCATTGGAAAGAAGTGATATTTCGCTGGTTGTGATTTTCCCAGGAAGTGCAGAAACAAACATCAGGTGGGAAACTGAATAGTCATTTGATGGGAAGTTGTGTCAGAAATACTCGTACCAAAAATATCATAATCTGATAACTGGTTTTCAAGTTACAGTGGAAAATGTCGAGGATGTTTTTTGAGACACAGTCTATCTCAATTGGTTTCGGCACGAGTCCCTCTTGAAATGTGTCTCGCAGCCTGAAATCACCAAAAAATCCACAAAAACCCTTATTTTAGCGTTCAAGGTCATTCAAGGTCATTGAATTCAGTGGCACCATTATTGAGATACAGCGACTTGAAATTTTTTCCACCTTCATCTCATTTAGCACCCTCATTCTGAGTGACCTCTTTTGAATTTATGGAAAAGCTTTATGGTTCCTGAAACTAGAGTCTTCCAGGAAGCCGACAGTGAAGATTTAGTGATCCTAGCTTGCACCGTTTTCGACTGATTCACCTGTGTGATGGACAGACGGACGGACGGACGGACAGAATTGCGATGGCTAAGACGCGCTGAAAGCAGTAGCTGCTTTCGCGCGTAAAAAGCAGTCTTGAGGCTTTTTGCTAAAACGTTGCTGGTATGCACTATGTACCGTTGGTGTAGTGGTGAATAAGCTGAATGCAATGTTGACAGCCAGACTGCTGGGCATATGTCATAGCATCATTACCATCAGCATCCATCAGCCATGGATCTCCACCGGCCTCCAGCAATAACCTCAGTGTCTTACAGTGTCCATAGGATGCAGCTATCAGTACTGGCATAAGGCCTTCGCTGTTACTACAATGTACAAAGACACAAAGTCTGAGTTACTACAACACCGCGACACAATACGTGAAGTAATTCCACCAGGGATGGCCAGGCTGAGTTGATCTGGCTGATGAGTAGTGTCCACAGGATGCCACAATTGAGTACCGGCGTCAGTCCTTCATGTTACTACAACACAGTGACATAATATGTAACAATAAGCACAGCTGTTGCTAGGATAACCGACTGTACTGGTTGTCAGTTACTTTCAAGGTCATCCAAGGTCGATGATTTTCATTTCATTTGAAAGCCAATATGCGACTTCCCGTCAATGATCAATAGCAACCTAGGCCCTATCTCGCGCCGTTTAGCCACAATAACGCGTAACAGCTTTCAAGGTCATCCAAGTCAATAATTTTCATCTAATTTGACAGGGTATATGCCACTTCCTATTAGTGATTGACAGTAACTTTGGCCCTAGCTTGCACTGTTTCCGAGATATGGCCACTCATAGCTTGAAACATTCCATTCCATATTGCATTATGTCCCTTCAAGGTTATCCAAGGTCATCAATTTATGTCACTTGAAAGCCAGTACGCAACTTCCTATTAGTCATCAATAGCAAAACAGGCCCTATCTTGCACCGTTTAGCCACAGTACATCTGTCATGGAGAGATGGACAGACAGACAACAACCATGCCAATAGCTCGACCGTTACTAAAGTACGGTCAACTAAAAACAACTACCCCGGTGGAAAGCCAAGTTGAGTTACTACAATACAATGACAAAATACATGATGTAATTCGCCTGGTGATGGCCAAGCTGAACTGAAGCAAAAGCCGCAGCATGCCGCAGTGTCTGCAGGATGTGGTTATAAGTACCACGGTCAAGCCTTCAAAGTTACTACAACGTTCAGTGACACATTACGTGATAACGCATCCCAGGGGATGGCCAGGCTGAGTAGATGTGGGTGGTTGGTAACCTCAGTATCCCACAGTGATCACAGAATACAGCTATTGGCATGGACATCAGCCCTTCACTGCTACTACAATATACAACAACACTATATAGATTGGCGTAAACAAGAGGGGCAACGGGGGCCCAGGTCCCCCCAGACAAAACATAAGCATATGCTTAAACTGCACTGAAGTTGCCAACTTGATCAGTTTATACTCCAGCCATTTCGTCGCAGTTCATTCTTAGAGTGTGCGCTGAAGCCGAAGATCGTAAAAATCAATTTTAAAAACCCCATATTTTGAAAGTTCATGGTCTTTCAAAGTCATCGATGTTGATAAGACTGAAAAGCTCGTCACTGGTGCTTGTTGTGATCGGCAGCATGCCCATGCCTATCTACAACCGTTTTCACGAAAGACTGGCCAACAACGGAAAAATAACAACTTTTACGGGGGTACCACTCTTTGATGTCTTCGTGTGCAGGTTTCCTTGAACCTAGAAAATCGAGACTTGGACCATAAAAATCTACGTTCAATGCTGGAAATTTTGTATGCAGCTTCTCCATGTCTATCTCAATTGATTTCGGCACAATTCGCTCTTAAAATGTGTCTCACAGCCCGAAATCGCCAAAAAATCCATAAAACCCCCATTTCAGTGTTCAAGGTCATCCATGTCATTGAATTCGGTGGCAACGGAGAGGCAGTGTATGACTTTTTATTAGTGATTAATAGTAACCTAGGCCCTATCTCGCACCATTATTAAAATACAGTGACTTATTGGCTAAAAATCGCAAATTTTTCCCACCATCCTTTCATATAGTGCCCTCGTTCAGGGTGACCTCCTCCAAACTTATGGAAAAGCTTTATGGTTCCTGAAACTAGCTTCCAGGCAGCCAAAGGTAAAGATTTGGTGATCCTAGCTTGCACCGTTTTTGACTAATCCACCTGTGTGACAGACAGACAGACAGAGGAACGGACAGATAGACAGAAGAAAAAACAGACTGACGGATAGACAGAATTGCGATGGCTAAAATGCACTATGCAGTCTAGCTGCTTTCGTGCGTAAAAATATTTGCAATATTTGCAAACCTGTTTGTTTAAATGTGTCAAAAACTTAGCCAAAAAAAATATTTCATTATTGGTGGAACAAGAAATGAAAATTGAATTAAGTTTGGGATGAGTTTTTGAGTGGGTTTTCAACGGGTTTATTCTGGGTATCTGCCCAAATGTCTCAACATCGGGAGCCACTCAAACAACTGTCTGCAAGCATCCATGCACCGATTCATTTAACACTCACTTGGTGGCGTGGCGCAGCAGTAATGCGTTTCATCCAATAACGAAGTTACTCTACGCCGGGCCGGGTTAGTACTGCGATCGGTAAACCATCTCGGTATGTAACCAGCTGCCTAGGTTAACTCAGCCTTCCATCTCTCCGAGTTAAGTAAATCGAGTACCAGTCTATCTGTGTGGTGCATTCACCTGTGTCGGGTGGCATGTAACACTGTGATCCCACTGATCCCATATGGCAGGTGACGCTCTGTAGCTCTGAGATGGGCTTCCCATTAAAAGCTATATCACCACCTTTAACCTTTAACCCTACTTCAGACCTTGGCTTACATACACTTAACTCAAAGCCAGTTTAACCCATGATTAAAGAAAACTGGTACACGTACGCGACGTTGGGATTGGCCGCGTATCTGAGCAGTAGTGCAGTGTAGTCATCGCTACGACACTCGACACCGGCCGCCAAATGAATTGCTGCCACATCCTTTGCACCGAGGAAATTGGCGTCAGCACCGTTCAACAGCAGCGTCTCTGCACCACTGAAAGTTACCAAAACACAGACACAGACACAGACACAGAATCAACTAAACAGCAAAACAGGCAAAAGCAAGTAATTATTAGTGTCAGCCCAGTGTCAACATATTTTCAACCCTACGTTTGTCGACTGAAAATCGGCACAGTGCTTATCCCTGCAGTGGGGAATGTTCACTGGCATTTTGGCTTTTCCGCATCTATTTGTTTTTGGGTTAGAAACCGTATAGAACAGATGGACAGCTCTATAGATAGCGAGACACTATTAAGATGGTCACATAATAAAATTACTATTCAAAAGACATAAATCAAAAATAAAATGAACTAAGCCTAGTCTCTGCAACTATACACCTTTGACTTACACAGGGTGTGGCAAAAAAAACTGGACCCCCCCAAAGTTTTTTGCTGTTTTTCTCAGCAACCATTTGGGATTTTAATGTGATTTTTTTCAGTTTTATTTAGTGAAACCTTTTATATCTAACTGCCAAGTAAAATGTGATTCTGTTGAAAACCACAAAGTTATCAACTTTTTAACATGACTATCTACCAATTTTTCAGCATTAAAAAATATTCAAGCTAAAAATGCTATTTAATTTTCAAAAAGCGGTTACCACGTTACTGCCGATGACGTCACAGTGACGTTTAGATAAACAGTAATTTACTTTGTTTATAAATTATCACTTAATTATCGTTCTTTTAAAGCAATCTCTGGTCAGGCCTCACTTGGAATATTGTATACTGGCGTGGTCACCTCATTATGCATAGGATAAAGAATTAATTGAATGGATACAGCACAGATTCACGAGAATGTTCCCAAAATTAAAAATTAAAAGTGCGAATAATGCCTTACCTACTTTTGCACTCTGGAGAGTGAATAGGCATGGCTCGTTTTGTTGCACTCTGGACTGCGAATAACCCTTACATATTTATCTACACTCTGGAGGGCAAATGATCTGTGTTTATTATTTAGAAATCTTTTAGTACTTTACGAGTTATCCACCCTCTGGAGAGCAAATAGGCATTGTTCGTTTTCTTGCACTCCGAAAACTACGGAAAAGAACCAACTTGTTTTCCGTAGTTTTCAATTAGGGTTAAAGTTTAGGGTTACGGTTAGGTTTTTGGTACCGAAAACTACAGAAAACGTTGGGGTATCAAAGTGTCTATGATCACGAATTCGTGATCGCGTCACCAATTGCCTATGATCACGGCAGCCAATACGAAGAGCCAATACAGTCAGCACGTGCACTGTCGCTATTGACCAATTGGAGCATGGTTTAGAACATCGATGGGCGTGGCGTATTTCGAACGAGAAAGTTTGGTTTTGTTTACATTCATTTCGTGTAGTCAATCTAGTTTTTGTTTGCGATATGGCTTGAATAGAATTAGGTGCAAAATTCAACAACTGGGATACATTTGACACTGCTCTGAAGCGGTAGCACTAATTGCTGAATCGGCTGAATCGGCATCAATGAAGCATACTTGCTGCGTTCATGACGCCGATGGACTAACAGTAATTAACATTTTTTTTCGTAATAATGTATTCATATTCTGCAGCTTATTCAGTTTTAAAGCAATTTAGCGGTAGATATATATAGAATGTCTATGCCAGGAAGTGCCGATTAAGCCGATTCAGCAATTAGTGCTACTCCTCTGAAGCATTTTTCTGAAGTGAATCACGTTACGTTTGTGAAGCACAACACCAAGACACGAATCGCGAATTTGTGATCATAGGTGAACGTCAACAGCGATCGCGGCCGCCGATTGCAATCGTAGGCAATCAACGTCGCAATCACGAATTTGTGATCACAGCACCGGTCTTTCGGTATTTAGTGCCAACCAGTTAGTTCACCGAATTCACCAAAGCCACCAGAACTACTGATGGCCTAAGTAAGCACAGGCAAAAGCCATATAACGCTTACTATCCTAATAACTAAGATTAACTGTGTGTTTCCAGTTGCAATTCCCATGGCAAGTCTTCCTTATCGGAACACTGTCAAAATCCATTTTAATCATGTTTGATTGTTAGAAATGTACTTGGTATGTGATAATTAATTAATTTTAGTGTGTGGAAACTGATAATTTTTG
>Ga0209367_1004026_pt1 | contig 20148 bp, 26 predicted proteins | sample WorMetLIZISLAND2_FD_187412 | JGI IMG/M metagenome (GOLD analysis project Ga0209367, IMG submission 187412) | Marine gutless worms symbiont microbial communities from Max Planck institute for Marine Microbiology, Germany - Olavius geniculatus... ...
TATATATATATATATATATATATATATAAACAAAAGAAAAGAAAAAAAACAACAGCACACTGCGTGCAATCGACATCAAGAATAAAGTAAAGATTTTAGAGTTTCAGATTTTAGAGATAGCAGATGCAGCAGTACTGGAATCATCCCAGAAGAGGCTGGAAGATAAAATGGAGCAGATGGCGGTCAAAATTGTGGAGAGTGTTGACAACAGAGAGCAGACAATCATAACTTCCTAGACTGCGTGCAGGATGTCGTAAGAGACAAACTACAAAAAGATCAGCAGGAAATGAACGATATATACAAAAGAGGAAAGAATTTTTATTATACATGGACTTAGTGAGGAAAGCAGAGGAGGATCAGCTGCAAGACTTGCTTCGTGCGATAAAGTGTGATGATCTCTCAATACAGAGTATTGTTTGTTTTGGTGCACTCAAGAACTCTCAACAGAAACCCAGACCACTGAAGGTAGAACTAGAATCAGAAGAACAGAGAGAACAGCCACTCACTGAGGCAAAAAAAACTTGCGTGGCAATCTGACATTCAAACAGGTGTTCGTACAGCGGGATCTGACTGTAAAGCAGAGGGAGAAGAGACGTCAGTTGGTCAGCAGCTGAAGCAAAGGAAAACCAATGAAGAAGCGGATTTGATCATTACCAAAACAAAATAGTAGTCAGAAGAAAGAAGAAGATGTCTGCTTAAGGTTTCTATATACAAATGCTAACAGTCTACTCAACAAAATGCCTGAATTTCGCTATAAAGTTGAAGTTGAAAAATATGATGTGATAGGTATTACAGAGACGTGGGCTTCGCCTGCAATAAAAGATGCGGAACTAAGTATTGAGGGGTACTATATGTTTAAAAAAACAGAAATGGTTCCAAAGGAAGTGGTGTGATTTTTTATGTCACTTACAGAGTTAGAGCATGTGTCAGTGATTAGTTGACGAACAGTGAATTTGAGGAGTCCTTGTGGTGCAAACGTGCAATGTAGAACTTAAACATAAACGTTTGCTTATTAATCTATGTTACTGCAGTCCTAGCAACAACGCAGAAAATGACAGTAGTTTACTAAAGCTAATGGGAACAGCAGCCATCAGAGCAGGAACACAGCACGTGGTAATTCTGGGAGACTTTAACTTTCCTCAAATAAACTACAACAATGAACATGTCTCAGCAGCAGATGATGACCCTGCAACACTGTTCTTTAACAAAACACAAGACATATGCCTCTACCGACATGTACGCAAAACTACAAGGCTACGTTAGCATTAGACTCCATTCATACTAGATTTGGTATTTACAGAGGAGGAGAATCTGATAGACACGATTCACTATGATGCTCCGCTTGGGAAAAGTGACCATGTCCTTCTGATTTGGGATCTTCAGCTGTCATGCCCGGAAATGAGGTGTGCCCAAACAATGTACAACTATCACAAAGAAGACTTTGTCGCAATACAGAATAGTATGCAGTGTATCAACTAAAACGAACGCTGGAAGGACAAGTCCATCAGTGAGATGTGGTGTGATCTTGTACAGCTTCTTCAAAAACAGGTGGCCGTTTACATTTCACAGAAACAACAGTACAAAAAGAAAATAAAAAGATTGTCGAAAAGAACACAGAAATTGATAAAAAGGAGTACAGCATGAAAGAAGTACTGTCTTTATTAATCTGGTAGAAAGATCAGCCTAAGAAATTCTACGGCTTCATGAGGAATACGCAGACAGTGAAGGATCAAGTGACAGAGTTGAAAAGGCGAGATGGAGTGATGACAGCGTCAGATCAGGAAGTAGCGGACGTTTTCTCCGAGTACTTTAAGGAAGTCTATACAGTAGAAAACTTGTCTAACATGCCAAAGGTTTTAGAAAAAGACTATAACTGGGATGATGCAATATGTTTCAGCAAAGAAGTAGTGCTAGATAAACTACAAAAGCTAAGGACTGACAAATCTCCAGGGCCAGAAGCACTACACCCTATGCTGTTGAAGAAATTTGTTGAACCACTGTCCCAGTTATTCTATGAAACAGGATCATTACGACCGCCCAGTTTCACTCACGTCTGTACCGTGCAAAATCATGGAATCCATCATCAAGGAATCACTTGTCAAATACCTGGAGGCAAACAAGCATGGGTTCCGAAGGGGACGGTTGTGTTTCACTAACTTGCTGGAAACACTGGAGAGCTAGACCCAGGCACTGGACGATGGATACAGTTTAGATGTTATATTTCTTGACTACCGGAAAGCGTTCGACAGCGTACCACACCAACGGTTATTAGAAAAAATCAAGGAATTCGGTATCAAGGAAAAAGTGAGTGCATGGATAGAAAACTTTTTGTTTTTGAGAACAACAGCAGTCGGGGTTTGAGGAACTTCTTTCGGATTGGCAGAAAGTTGTGAGTGGAGCTCCTCAAGGCAGCGTCATTGGACGACTTTTATTTCTTCTCTACGTTAATGATTTAGCGGACTGAATTAAAAATGAGTTGAAGATGTTTGCTGATGACACTAAGTTTTGGTCCAGAATAAAGGCAGTAGCAGACAGCACTATTTTGCAACAAGGTTTGAATTTAGTATGCTGTTGGTCAGACAAATGGCACCTTAGGTTTAATGTAGAAAAGTGCAAACTCATGCACATCGGACATCTTATGCCAACATATGATGGAAGGCACACAAAAGATACCACTAAAGACAGTTCAGCAGGAAACAGACTTGGAAGTAGTCATCAGATCAGATCTTAAACCAACCAGTCAATGTAATAAATCGGCAGCAGCTGCGAAAAAAATCATAGCCATGGTTAAAAGGCATTTTAAGAAACTTGACGTCGAAGATTTCCTTTTCATCTATAAGACCTATATCCGGCCGCGTCTTGAGTTCTGTATTCAGTCGTGGTCTTCATATTTACACAAAAATATAGAAATACTAGAAAGAATCCAAAGAACAGCAACGAGACTGGTACCTCAGCTACGAAAATTAAGTTATGAAGAGCGGCTACGGAAACTGGGATTAACAACACTGAAGGAAAAGAGACTGCGAGCGGACATGATTGAGGTATTCAAATTATTGGGAGGCTGAGTAAAGATAGATTACAGACAGTTCTTTACGTTGGCTACGAATCTCTACAATACCAGAGGACACAACCAGCGTTCGTATGTATCGCGAAGTAATTAAAGGCTGCGTCAGATGTTCTTCAGCCAGCGAGTTGTCCAACGCTGGAACCGGCTTCCTCAGTCGGTCATTGAGGCTCCGTCAGTCAACTCTTTTAAGAACCGTCTGGACGCGTTCTGGGCCAAGGATATGGGCGTTTGAAGCTACGGCTTGCCGACCCATCGTACTACAAGTACAAGTACAAGTACAATGAATGACCTTCCAACAGTACTGCTGCCACGCCCACCAGTGTCCTGAGTTACCTAGTGCGTTGCTGGCTTGCCTCAACACCAGCCACCACCGCCGCCAGCGAAGTAGAACAATAATAGTCCGACAACTATCCGTGACATTCGTCCCCTTCTAAGATGATGGTGAAAGCTAACATACAGTCTGCGTCACGCCATCAACATCGAGATCGGGGTTAAATCAAAGCCCACAGTACTTTTGGACAAACTTTAAATGAGCCAATATCATTCGTGGCGTTCGCAGCGTAATATCGTCTACTGGAGTCATGACCATCATAAGATGCCAATAACAAAATGATCAGAGTGAATATATTCGTATTGCACCTTGACTCCAGCATATCACTGCACAACAACACAAACTCACGGCAGTACCATGTTTTAGAAGAAAAAATAAACAACCACAACTCAATGCAGTGCACACAGTACAATACACAAACAAAACCGTAGTGTTTAACTGGAAAAAAACACCATATGACTACTCTTATAAGAGACACTATGTGCAGTAACCAGAAGTAAGTTAACAGTATTCTACAGAAGAACATAACAGAGAGTTAATTACACAACAACCCCCACCGACTGGTCTTTGCAAGTTGCAACGTCTGGCCCCGGGCGAGACAAGGAGTCTGCTGCTATGTTTAGTTATCCTGCATGGTATTTGAACTCAATATCATACTCAGCCAAGGCCAACCCTGGCTGAGTATGATATTGAGTTTAAGAGTCCACCTTATAAGTTTACTCGACATGGGAGCTGACTCCGTCAAAAATGTTAGTGGATTGTGGTCGCTGTAAATAATAATTTTAAAGCCAAAAAGCCACTCTCTATACTTCTTCACAGCTAGGAGTGCAGTATAAGCCTCGCTTTCTCTGGTAGACCAATTCTTCTGAGAGGTTGACAGTTTAGAACTGAAAAACGCTACGGGATGCTCCACCATTGCATCATCGCACTGCACTACGTACCCAGCTACAGCGTATGAGCTAGCGTCAACGTACACATAAAAGGGGCGATCAAATCGCACAATGTAAAGTGGTTTGTCACACGTTCTGATCAGCTCTTCTTTCAGATTTTTGAGTGCTTGTTTATCTGTCCAAGCGGATTTTATGTTTTGGAAAACACGCTTCGAAGTTGGGTTAGTTAGTACCTTGGCCTTCTCGGCAAAGGATTTGATGTGTTTACGGAAATATGAAAAAAATCCCAACAAACCGCTCAGCTGCTTTTTGGTCTCTGGGACAGCTATTTCTTTAACAGCGGCTACCTTGTCAGGGTCAGGACTCCTAGTCCCCGAACCGATAATCTCTCCGCAAAACTTGACTGTGTGCTGGCCAAAACGACACTTTTTCAAGTTAAGCGTTATGTGCTCATGTCTTATTGTGTTTAGATATTTATCTAAGTGCTCAAGATGGTCACGCCACTCCTTAGAAAACACGGCACAGTCGTCCACATACGAGTCTGTAAAGTCTCGAATCTGTCGCAAAATGGCGTGCATAGCTCACACAAACGTCTGACCTGCATTTCTCAGTCCGAACGGGGTCCAAAAAAACTCGAGCAAACGACCCATACATACAAATGCAGACAGCCATCTGTCTTTGTCGCAAACCTTAGTCTGATAGTAGCCTTGTCGGCAATAGAACGTACTTATATATCTCTTTCCTCTTACTCTCTGGATAACATTTTTAATGTCAGGGACGGGGAAGGCATCCCCAACTGTGTAGAAGTTTAGATAGCCGTAGTCCACAGCCAGACGAATGCCGAATCCGCACCGTGACTACTAAATCAGCACCGTGATGCAACCCTAAGTGCGTACGGAAAGTCATACGAGAGTGTTTAACGACAAAACAGAATTGACATTCAAAAGTTCTAGTCCTACACTGTAAACTAACAACAGAGACATTAGTCCTGTAACACTTTGACCCCAGGACTGGGCAACGTTTGTGACATCCTGGTCCCACGACCACTGGGTGCCAAGGGTTATTGTCGGAAGTTCTAGGTTTTTCTTTGTCTCGGCCATCTCAGGGGTTGCTAACTATCCGACCTAGTATATGTGGGTCCGCTGAGGGTGTTATGAGGATCACAAAAACGTGTGACTTCAATTTTTATAGAAAAAGACAAAGCAAAATAATGGTAATAAAATAAAAAAATACTGAATTTATTTTGTTAGGGCTTGACAATTAGACACGAGGAGACAAAAAGTTCAAATACTTAACTACCAGCAATCAAAGGTTTAACATTCAAAACATTCAACTTGGGCGCCAGAATTTTTAAACATCAGATCCAAGTACAACACGTTATGCGAACACACAATGTCCATCACTATTCATACTTTATTATACCTTCATATCATACAAACTTGTTCTTGTATAATCGTTCGATGTGTGATAACAAAATGTGAAATGAGAAATGGGAAATAAGAAATGAAAAATGAAAAATGAGAAAGGAGAAGAGAAACGTTAGAATTATGACTAAATGCCAAAAAATCAAGCACAAAATAAGGAAATTTAAACCAAGGGGTTTTTTTCATAAAATAAACTGACTTTCACGATTATACGAGAACCTCACACTTAACGAGAAACCTAGCAACGCGCAGACACTGCATGATCAACCGGTAATCACGGGTTAAATGCAACAGTTTAAAAGTGTCCTGCGCAACGTTACGGCGTTTTTCAGCTATTACTCTTTCTTCCGATAGTAGCCAACCCGCCGACAACTAAACTTAACTAAAATACGACAATTAAACATACAACTACAGACAACAAACTAAAACACTAAGTGACTGAACACATTGATTGGCCCAACAAGCTGAGTGGCGACCGTTTCCGGTCATAGTCCGCTTTCATACCGTTTAACTCATCGACTAGACTTGGGCCAATTCCACCAAATAAAAATGAAAAAAATAAATCAGTCAGTTCGTTACAACTTCCCCCTCCTAAAACATCAACGCCCTCGTTTATATTACCAGTAAACTAGCCAACATGTTTAAACTTACTCTGTATATACACGCAATGCCAACCGGCAGTCAATCCTATCACACTACTCATAAACAGACAAAATAACTGGTAAACAAACAAAATGTTAACCATCACGCAACGGACAAACATAACTCGTAAACAAAGTGTGTGAATCATTAGCTTACACTTAAACAAGCTTAAACTTACCCACAAACTGTTGGAATAGTGTGTTGACGGACGGCTGGCAGACGATGTAGGATGACCTTGTCCGGGTCACCAACTGCTGCACCGACCACTACAAGTCACGTGCCGACATCACAGCAGCAGCAACAATACGATCATACAAACAACTAGGCCGACTCAGCAATCAGCCGACGTGGTGGCTGAACTTGCCGTCTTAGCCTACGTGGGGATGCTTCACAGTCTTTGTCATCAACAACAGGGAGCTGAACAGGTTCTTCACAAAGCTCGCCTGATTCATAGCATTCCTTCACTTTATCAACATGGGCAACAAATGGTTGCGACTTCTTGGATTTTCGCAACAACACATTCACTGGAGACAACATTTTTTCCACTCGGAAAGGACCAGTGTACTTCCTCTGACACTTGTCGGAATGTCCAACACGTTTTCGAGGGTTGTAGTAATAAACATACTGTCCCACAGAAAAAGACATGGGTTTAGCACGAAGGTCGTAATATTTCTTATTGCGCTCAGCAGCAACCCCAATATTGTCACGCACCACTTTGTAGGCTGTCCTCATTTTTTTCACTGATTCCACAAAATCGTCATACGACGTCACTTGTTTAGGATTTTTTAGTCCATACACACATCAGCTGGTGTGTTCACCTCTCGACCCAGCATCAAAAAGTTGGCACTATATCCTGTGGATTCACTACGCGAAGCCCGTAGCGCGGCCGCTACGTATGGCAAGTGTTCATCCCAATCTGTCTGACGACTGAAAACCACCTTTCCTAACAACGAATTAAGCGTCCGTTGCATTCGTTCACAAGCTGAATTACAAGCTGGATGATACGACGAGGTACGCAGCTTATCAATTTGCTGCAATCTGCACACTTCACGCGTTGTGTGCCTATCGACCTTACCGCCACGATCTGACAACAGAGCTAGAGGTGTACCATATCTGCAAAACACCTGCTCAACCAGAGCGTGCGCAACTGTCACGGCTTCTTTGTTTCTAAGCGGTATACATTCGCACCTTTTCGAGATCGGACAGACAACGGTAATGATATAAACATGACCCTTTTTAGAGCGTGGATGCGGACCTGTAAGATCAATCGACAGCCGCTCAAACACAACTCCAACTCTACTGGGTTGCAGCAATCCTTGCCAAGGTAAAGTTCCGCGGTAATAACGACTGCACTGGAAACATCGCCCGAAATACCGTCGAAGATCAGCACGCCAGCCAGGCCACCAAGTTCGACGCGACAACTGATCCATTGTTTTTTTTCCATACCAACATGGCTTCCGGTCAAGCCAGTATGCACAATGTCCATCAGTTCATTACGCAACGACAGTGGGACCACTAACTGCAAACCCTCAGGTTGTCCCCTTCGATTGAAACAGTACGATAAACAACACCTTCACGAATAACAAGACGTGGCCACTGACTTCAATAATGTTTCGTATTCACACTTCGATCTCGTATTATGTCAAATGACGGCTGATCTTCAGACTGCAAACGGAGCTTTAATATAGGACCAATATCAGGGTCGTTTCTCTGCAATTCTGCCATTTCACTACTAAAATGCCACATTTTCGGTACACCAGTAAACTTGGTCTCGTTCTCGGGCTCATTACAAGTATTCGCTTGGCCTGGATGATATTCTAGATCACCAGTAGCACAAGGTCTACGCATTGCACGCACTGAAGCAGCATTGCTTTCGGGATCTGGACACGACGTATCAACAACATACTGCTCCACTTCAGCAACTTGACGGCGCGACAAAGCATCGGCATTTTGGTGTTTACTACGAGCACGATATTGTACAGTAAAATCAAACTCTTCCATTATGGCCAACCAGCGACCAGCTTGTGCCATTGGTTTGGGAGTACGTCGAATCCACTAAATATTTGCATGATCAGCACGGATCACAAACTTACGACCAATCAAGTATTGTCGGAAGTGTTTTAACCCCAAAACAACTGCCAACAATTCCTCCCTTGTTACGCTGTGGACTCGATCAGAAGCTGACAACGTCCGCAAAACATACGCCAACACTCTTTCTTGACCATCTTGCTCTTGAGACAACACAATTCCAAGTCCAAGGTTCGAAGCATCCGTATCGAGATAAAATGTGCCTTCAGTACGTGCGAAACCAAAAACAGGCGCATTAGTCAATGCAGTTTTCAACTTATCAAATGCATCTTACTGCACAACGTCCCAATGAAATCGAACATTTTTCTTCATCAGGTTATACAAAGGAGACGCGACAACACTAAATCCACAGATGAAGCGACGATAGTAAAAAACCAAACCAAGAAAAAATCGCAGCTCAGTGAGGTTATTTGGCTTGGGCCAACAACGCACTGCCTCAGTCTTTTCTGGCTGCACTTCAATGCCATTACCAGAAATGATATGACCTAAGAATGAAACCTTGCGTCGAAACAACTCACATTTACCACAGTTGAGCTTCAAGTTCGCGGCACGCAAACGACCAAGAACAACCTCAAACCTCTCCATCAACTGATCAAAACTGTTTGCAAGGATAATAAGATCGTCCAAGTAAACAAGCACTGAATCGTACGTCAATTCACACATGGTCAAATCCATCAACCTCTGAAATGTACCTGGTGCTGTGGACAACCCAAATGGCATGAGCGTCTATCGCCAAGCTCCTCGACGTGTCACAAATTGGGTTTTGTCCCTGTCCTCTGAAGCAACAGGCACGTTATGATACCCTGCTCGAAGGTCCAGTGTACAATACCATGATGACCCACTAAGCGCATCAAACGTTGCTTCAGTGTTTGAGAGTGGATAACTATCGTGGCATTAACAGAACGCATAGTCTCAACCGAGCATTCTTTCGCTTGACAACCACAATATTCGACGACCAGGGTCCAGCAAAAGGCTCAATGATATCATTCTCTAACAACTGTTCAACGTAGCCATCAATGGTTTTCAAGTATGCTACAGGATGTCGTCAAAGAGGTTGGCGCACGGGCCGATGTTCACCCGTGTCGATGCGATGAGTAATCAGATGCGTACGACCGACAGTAAATTTACCTCTGGAAAAAACATCTTCATATCGATGCAACAAATCAGCAACAGCCTCACGCTGTTCATTAGACAGTTTGAACGGCAGCGACTCCAAAAGCTTCGGCACTGGATCAACAGTTTCCAAGTTCGTGACACCATTTTCGGCCTTCACCGATGCTGCACGGGCACCATGACATAATTCGACTGGCTGTAGATTTCCGATGCACAAGTCCTATCTAAGAGCCTAAGGTTTAGATGTAGTGTTAACTACTCGCACAGAAATATCACGATGTTTATAATCGGGCAACAGAGTTCTGGCCAAATGTATCCCGGGTTTTAACTGACGACATTCTAAGAACCAATTATCACATTCAAAAAAACGAACACTTCTCAAAGTAGAACGCACAGTAACATCTACTTGCTGACGATGTGGTACAATAACAGCATGATCAACATACACATGGCGACAAACACCAGATGATTTCTTAGAATGCAACGGGAAGGACATTTTGTCCGATGACCAAATTATGGGTGGTAATGTCCCATGTTACCCTTCCCTGGGTAAGCCACGTGATCCCCAGCATCAATTAAGACACATCCGGACTTACTAAAACAAAAACGGTGAAAGTATAGCCCCCAAGATCTATTTCAATCTCGGTTTCCCCTTGCATAAAAATGAAAGAACCATTCGTAGCAAACACCCCCTGGGACAAGGGACGCAAGACCCGACCACTAACAACATTACTAGGTGCCAAACTAAGCTCACAACCAGAATCAACTAATGCCAAATGACGCTGACCATTAATGTTTGTAACCAAGTATACATGACCATTATCAAGACAATTACGAGAACCACGAGTGGCTGCTGAAGCAGAACCAACATTCGCATCATGAACAGTATTATTGTTATCAACAACATCATTACGATTTGCATTTGCACGCTGACGCTGACGATAATTAAAACTACCAAAATAACCATCACGCTTTGCTTGTGCACATTTACGCTGAATGTGACCAACATCACCACAATAATAACAGGCACGCTGTGTAGGAACACTGGGTGTCTCGGTAGGCCTGGATGACTGATGACTGTTCTGCGAAGAAACTTTTGGTGTAGACGGCATAGAACCACATGCCGGGTTAGCCGATGTCTAAGCTCAACCCGGTAGATTTCTGACATCTGACTGCTGAGGGCGTCGTACAACAATCTCAACATTTGCCATTCGATCACCAATTGCCTTCAGATTTTTGTCCAGTCGACTCTGCATCTCATTCATTATAGCTAACACAGAACTGATAGCCGACTGTTCAGCTCCAGTGTTAATAACTCGAGCACAGTATCATCTGTAACGTCAGTAGCTGGCACAGGTTCTCGAATTGTCTCCAGCCTCACAGCAGTATGCAATGCTTCATCCAGAGTAGACGGATCTCGTTCTCGCACCTTTTGTGCCAGTTCACTGTCCAATGCTCTAATAAAACTGTTTCTTGCAATTGCTTTATGTGCTGTAAACGTGGAACCTGGATATCTCATGATAAGCAAACGCCTGACATCAGTACACAGTGAGTCGAGTGACTCGTTATGTTTGCGCCGCCTATTGCGGAGTTTAGTTCGATATTTCTCAGTAAGCTTCTGTCCACCAAATCGAGCAGACAATAACTTCCACAGTTTGTCCAATGTATTCACACAATTTGGACTTTGATCCTATAAACACTGAGTCGCAGCTCCAACTAGTGATGCTTTCAAATGTGCCAATTGTTCACGTTCACGCCACCGATTGAACTGGGCTGCATTCTCAAAATGTGCCTTAAACGAAGCAAACGTAGGCGTCACACCATCAAAACGATCTGGACGAATAAATGTACGACGACGAGTAAAAGTACTGCGTTTATCAGTATTTGATTTATTTTCAGAACAAACTTTAACTGACTTTCCACGGTGGTGTTGACGACGTGACACATGTGACAACTTACTGTGATTCACTTTTGACTTCTCATTCACATCAGTATTCATTTTCGACCTTGGTTTACTACTAACACCTCGAGAACCAGATTTTTTACCAGTTGCACGAGCTTTACTACTAGACAACAACTTTGTAGCAACAGACTCAACGCTATCATTATTGCTGAAAGAAAACAAAACAGACTCGACATTATTCAGCTTTTTCGACCCATGCACAGACTTCGACTTATCACCGCAAAGATTTTCGTTTTTCTTCACAGCAGGCTTCACACGTTTTAGCACTTTATCAGATTTAACTGCATCGCTATCATCATCTGAACTACTAGACACATCATACTCGACATAACGCTCAACTGGCTTAATAACACGTGATTTTCGGCTACGCACATCACCTTTGTTTTTTATCAGACTGACCAGATACATCACATTCAACTGCAGCACTGCGCTTTGTAACAGCTTTTTCAGCTCTACACAGCTTTGCATCAACTTCAGACTGAACAGATTGTTTGTAATCAGATGCACTCATAGACAGAAAGTGCTTCGGAACTGCACAGTGATCAACAACTTTAGCATCTACAAAAAACCGATCAGCCTTCGAACTCTGACGGTCGTTATCATGACGCGGTGCCACATGTCGTCGAAGCGTAGACGACGAAGATTTACCCGCCTGAGCGACGTCATGCCGATCACACAGCGGCATGTCGAGATGTGCGGCCGACGGCTGTTTATCACCATGCCGAGCGGTACTGAACTGCAGACGTCTGCGAAGAACGGCCAGATTCGGCGGCGCAGCTCGAGACGAACGTCGACTGCCAGACACCAGCTGGATTCGAGTCGTGTCGTTACTGCGTTTTATCTGCGCCATCTGCCGTTTCAGCTTCGCCGTCTGTTCTTCTAGTCTCCGTATTTCGGCATCAACAAAATCATTCAAATCAGCACTACCACCAGCCAAATAATTAAAATTCACACATTTTTGACGCGCAAACACAATCTCAAAATCGCATGGCAGTAACACATCATCATTACATGCATAAGTAACAGAATCATGCTTAACATCATGCACATCAAATGCATCGGGCTCAGCAGGACCATACCGTCCGTACTGCCCATCTACACTGTATAGCACATTTTGCTTACTTAACTCACTGGACTCTATCTGATATCCGCTCAGATGCCCAACCTGTCCACTCAGCCTGTTCAGGAAACTCTGCACACTCAAACCACTGATACCACTAGGCCCCACGGCGGCGGCGCCATTTGTAACACTCTGGCCCCAGGACTGGGCAACGTTTGTGACATCTTGGTCCCACGACCACTGGATGCCAAGGGCTACGGTCGGAAGTTCTAGGTTTTTCTTTGCCTCGGCCATCTCAGGGGTTGCTGATCCGACCTAGTATATGTGGGTCCGCTGAGAGTGTGTTGCGGATCACCAAAACGTGTGACTTCAATTTTTATAGAAAAAGACAAGACAAAAATAATAATAATAAAATAAAAGAAATACTGAATTTATTTTGTTAGGGCTTGACAATAAAACACGAGGAGACAAAAAGTTCAAATACTTAACTACCAGCAATCAAACGTTCAACATTCAAAACATTCAACTTGGGCGCCAAGATATTTAAACATCAGATTTAAGTACAACACGTTATGCAAACACACAATGTTTATCACTATTCATACTTTATTATACCTTCATATCATACAAACTTGTTCTTGTATAATCGTTCAATGTGTAATAACAAAATGTGAAATGAAAAATGAGAAATAAAAAAAAATGAGAAATGAGAAAAAAGAGGGGCGTTAGAATTATGACTAAATGCCAAAAATGTAGTACAAAATAAGGAAATCTTAACCAAGGGGTCTTTTTGATAAAAAAAACTGACTTTCACGATTATACATACGAGAACCTCACATTTAACGAGAAACCTAGCAGCGCACAGATACTGCATGATCAACCGGTAATCACGGGTTAAATGCAACATTGAGACCTTTAAAAGTGTCCTGCGCAACGTTACGGCGTTTTTCAGCTATTACTCTTTCTTCCGATAGTAGCCAACCGGCCGACAACTAAACTTAACTAAAATACGACAATCAAACATACAACTACAGACAACAAACTAAAACACTGAGTGACTGAACACGCTGAGTGGCCCAACAAGCTGAGTGGCGACCGTTTTCGGTCACAGTCCGCTTTTATACCGTTCAACTAATCGACTAGATTTGGGCCAATTCCACCAAATAAAAATAAAAAAATAAATCAGTTAGTTCGTTACAGTCTCACGAAAAGAAGCAGACTGAGAGTTACACTCAGCACCACGCATGCTCGTAGCACTGTTTTGTGAACCAACCGAACACGACGGCGGTAAAAACCGACCTATATTTTGTTGGGCGTCACGCGGATTCCAGCCATTTTGCTCGGCCCTGAAAGCTTTATCCCTCCGGTACTGCTTATTTGCGTTGATTTGGTCCAAATTGCTCATTAGCGACCTAATGTCTGACTTGAGCTGGCTAACGCGCTCATCGCCATGGTCCACAGACCTAATCATACACGCATAAGATCGCCTACCGTCCTCAACATTCGTTGAGTTTTTAGTAATTTTCGGAACAAACACATCATAACCTTTCAAAAGGCTCACATGCATCAAGGCCTGATCAAGCGTTTTAGCATTGAGTTCAAAAATCTTGATACTAAGTGCCACATTGTCAGTAGCACGGAGAAATACATCACGGCCGATAATGTCAAACAAAGAGCCTGATTTATCAGAAAAACTCAGAAACATAAGACGGCAAATATCAAACACGAAATCCTGTAGGCTTTTGCTTTCACGCCTACGTCTAGTGTTGAGTTTAAACCTATAGCGCTTTTGTTGACAAATATCGCCATACAACTTATGCAAAATGTCCACAGTCTGTCCTTTCGTCGCGTCGTCCGCTAACTGCCACAGTAATTGAGCCGCTGTGCCATGCAAAGCTGCCTTCAAGTGACAAATACTTTCGCAATCGATCCATTCGTAATATTTGGCACAATTTTCCATTTAGCCAAAAAAATTTCCAGATATCCTTCTCTACTAAAAACGGGTGGTTTAATTGTCGGGTAAATTTTTCGCTTTTTACCTTTTCCGCCTGCTTTGCAGGGGCTGAAACTCTGTCCCATGGAGTATCCATCTCTTCACCGGGGTGTGGGGAGCTCATCGCCCGCCCTTTGTGTTAAAACTGTTAATTTGTTAGAAACTGTGGTCTTCTAGATAAAACTCACACATTTCTTTTTTGACCTGTATTGGGCAAACTGACTCGACACACTTTTTCTTTATCAAAACTCGTTATTAACTCTCTCGCACGAGATTATCACGTGACCGACTGTCGCGTCCACGTCACGTGGTCAGCGGCCAGCTCGGGCCTGCGCGCTGGGCCAGCCAGCCAGCCAGCCAGCCACACGTGAAGGACGTAAGGTCGCCACGCTGCAGTCAGTGTGAACACGTTGGTGGTTCTGTTGGCCGGTAAAATGGCAGTATTTACGTTAGTCGGGTAACTGCCGTAGCTTTCTACGGACTCGCCGTGTCCGTATGTCGACCTTGACGCCAGTGAAGATACCGGTGGACGTTCTGTATCGTGTCGTAGACCTAATTGTCGCGAAGCTCTGTGGACTTGCTGTGTCCGCGTCGTCAGTCGTCACCCCTGGGTTCTGATGTTAGTGAAGCTACCGGTGGACGTTCTGTATCGTGTCGTCGTTCTGGTCGTCGACAAAGCTTCTGTGGACTCGCTGTGTCCGTGTCGTCACCCCGGGGTCCCGACGCTGGTGAAGCTACCGAGAAACGTTCTGTGCCGTTTGAGACCGTGAAGCCGCTGCTGTAGCCGCCGTGAACTCTGGAGGCGCCGAACTGCGTATCGTTCTTTTTTGTGTATGTCTTTTTTTTTGCCGGCTGTAAATAGCTTAACGTTTGTTCTTTTGAAATTATATTTTGTGTTTTACATTATAAAAATTGTTTTATTAGAACCGGCCCACGCTTACAAAATCACACACACCACATCTCACAAGAGCTAAAGAGTTAAACGCGACATACTGGTGTTAGCTGAAGTGGGATTTGCAGATTTGCAGATCTGTAGCCCTGGGCTACAGATTTTAGTGTCCTTTTTAAGATTAAATTAATTATTTAGTTAGCTTTTGTATAGAATTAACTATTATATTAGTAGTCGAATATTAGGCTTATTTGTGTGTATAGCCATTCCTATATGTCGCATAGTCTAGCCGTTTTGAAAGGTTCTGGCTGGTAACTGTTTTTTGTACCTCGTGTAGTCTATGAGAATAACGTTAACGTTTCTTCTGGTCAACGAAGTATAGGCCGTTGCTGTCTCTTGTCTTGGGCCTATTGCTTAATTTGTGTGTGTGCCTAAGCCATAGGCTACGTTTTCTTAGTGAGCGTACTGTAGGTAGGTACTCTGATATTTGTCATCGACGTGACAGTGACCTGAGACATGGACGCGCTAACAACAGCTCAAAAGACCGCCGTCACTAAATCTTCCTTTGACAGACTACGCCTGTTACTATTTCGATACGGTTTCGCTGAAGATGTAGTACTAGGCTGATCACGAGAGGAATTAATGAATAAATTCGCAGAACTACTTGCCCAAGGGATTGAACCACCTGGAGCGGTGCGTGCAGTAGATCCAGGAGCAGAGAAGCAGCGGATGGCTCATGAAAAGGAGCTAAAACAAATGAAAATAGAGCTTGAAAAACAAAAGATAGCACAAAAACAAGAACTACAAAAACAAAAATTACTGCATAAACAGAAGGTTGAAAGACAAAAAATAGAATATGAGCAACAACTAGAAAAACAAAAGTTAGTACAGGAGCAACAGAGATTAGAGCAAAAAGAGTACAAATTAAAAATGCAGAAGCGTCTTGAAATGGAGAAGCTGTGGCTCGAAAAGGAAATGTTAAAGCAGGAGGCGAGCTGAAGGCCACCGAGCTTAAAAATAAACCAACTGAGGACAGTGATAAAACGAAAATGCTCAAACGCTACGGCGATGCACTAGCGCAAGTAATTAGCTCGCAGCCCGAAGAGCCTACAGACTTACCCGCTTACTTTCGTCGGGTGGAAGCTCAGTTTGCGAATTTGAGCGTACCCGTTAAGTATCAGGCGCGACTGATTTTTAAATATCTGATTCCGCGTGCTAGAGCTCTGTGCTCTCGACTAGACCCGACGAAACGTGACAGTTATAAAAAGATAAAAGACGAGGTAATGAAAGAATATGGACTGACAGCTAAAACATTTCTGACGAGATTTAATAATCTTCGAAAAGGGACTCACGACACTTTTATTTTGTTTGCTTCCAAGCTAGAAGGTTTACTGCGACAGTATTTAGAGGCTAAGAAAACGAAAGATTTTGAGACTTTCGTGTCTTTATTAATTTCTGACTGCATGAAATCTTCTCTGTCAGATCAGCGTCTGAGATACGTGTTATCTGTAGAGAATAATCAGGTAGCAGCGGATACCGGCAGCTGGCTGAGACCGTCACGACTGGCTGAGCTCGTGGACGAGTATATAGCGACAGTCGGACCTGGCCCGGGCACCTATGCACGTGCGACGTATATAGGTCAGCCGCAGTCGCAACTCTAGTCCCAGTCGCAGCCGGGGTCGCAGCTGCAGTCACAGTCACAGTCACAGTCAGTAGAAGGGCGGAACCAGGTGAATGGACGAGACCGTGGTGCCGTGGCTGCTAATGCAGGTAATACTGCAGGGTGAAACGACAAGTCACAAAAAGACTTTGCGAAGCCAGCATCCACTGCGGCTCATTTTAGAAATGCCAATGGCCGTAGATGCACCATATGTGACTCGCCTAATCATTTGAGAGCAGTATGTTTTAAGCGGACGGGCGCACCGGTCCGTGTTAATAATACCACCGCTATGCCTACAGACCAGCACTCGCGTCCGCCGGACGACGAGCAGGCCGACACGCAGGTGACCGTAAATAGGGTCGTGATAGACGAACTACCGGCCAGTGACTATACCGTAGGCACCCAGACTGATGACTGGCCTAGCGCTAAATCCCTTGATATTTTCACTGAGCGCGATGGGGTATCCAGACCAATGAGTCACACTTGTGCTGATGAAGTGTTTGATGAACGTGATAATGAAAATGTGAATGTTGAAAGCATATTGTCATTGTTTGATGAGTGTGAATGCAGTGTGATTAATGAAGCAAACGTGAGAGAAAATGTCAGTATGACCAATGTTCAGTTCGATATGCATCGTTTTGTTGCTGACAGTGATGTGTCATTTCATTTCGTTGATTTATGTGTGAAAAATAATAATGGTGATGTTGTGAAAGTGAACAGTCTGTTTGATTCTGGATCTCAGTTGTCTGTATTAAGACAAAAACTTGTTGAGCCTTTACAGTATAATGTAGTAGGCGAAGTGAAACTGCGTGGATTTGATGGTAGTGTGTCTGTTGGTAAATTAGTTATACTGCATGCTAGTTTTACAGATCGTGATGTGTCAGTACCGTTGAAATTTGTAGTGTGCGAGAATGTAAATTATGATTGCCTGCTTTCATTAGCTGATTATCGCAAACTGCTAAACGTTTCGGGGGCACGTTCCAATGCAGATCAGACTCCAGTTGGGGACCAAACCCCTTACCACATGGGTTCACCCACTGATCAAGTCTCTGGCGGTGTATCAGATATGCCGAAAACGAGCGATAGAACTAGACGTGATGCCGATGTAGGTCACGATGATAGTCAGTCCGAGGTCCTGCCCCTCCTTAATTTGCTACCCAACGCAACTTCAGAATCATCCAATAAGTTGGCAGATGAACAGCGCGCGGATGAAACGTTGCAGGGTGCCTTTCATCTTGCCAAACACAATAAGAGTAGCTATTTTCTGCGAAATGGTTTTTTGTTTCACCGCATCAAAATCCTAGGAAATACGGTAGAACGTCTGGTGGTACCAAAAAACCGACGCGCCGAGTTATTGCAGTTGGCTCATGACCAGTTACGTTGCCACTTAGGAGTTCGGCGTACGAAGGAACGAATCGGGTTAAATTTTACTTGGCCCACGGTAGTCAAAGACGTAATCGAACATTGTCGCTGCTGCAAGGTGTGTCAAAGACGTGCCCCGGTCACGTATCGCGATAGGGTGCCGATCGTAGGGGGCATGGTTTCAGTCGAACCGGTTTTCAATCATTTTTACGTCGATGCACTCTAGCCATTGTTCAATCATAAGACCGATTACAATTATTGTCTCGTCTTTCTCAATCACACGTCACGATTCCCACATGCCGTAACCCTTCGCAATTTAACAGCCAATAGTTGCTGTGAAGCTATGCTGTCGCTGTGGCAATTTACTGGCCTGCTACCAAGGTCACCAGCGACCGAGCCAGTAATTTTACACTGGAATTGACCCAAGAATTTTTGCGACGGATAGGCTGCTCCCTAATATGGTGCACTCCTAGACATCCTGAGGCAAATAGCGTCGAGCGTACCGTCGGCACAATCAAAGCGATGATATCGAAAGTTGCCCAGCAATATCCAAAATCGTGGCATTGTTATATTGGTTACAATTATGAAACAACCAATGTTCCTCCGTATACGCTAGTTTACGAACGTCTGTCACACGGTCCACTAGCTGTGCTGAAAAATGTATGGATCAACGAAAACGAATTTCCAGTGCCCAAAAATAAAAGCACAGTGGAATTTCTCACGGTCTTGCGTAGTAGACTTGAGACGGCTAGGACGTACGCAGAGTCTCACGCAGAGCGTGCGCAGCAACGTTTCGTCGACCGTTATAACCGTCGAAGTTGTGTCAAAGCGTTCGCGCTGGGTGAATCTGTTTTGGTCTTACAAAAGGATTCCACGGCTTCCAAGGTTTTTAGTCAATGGATTGGTCCCGCCACAGTTGTTGAGATTTAGTCACCTCATTCGTATTTGATAGAATTTGAGGACGGATCGAAAAGAAATGTGCACGCAAATCACTTGCGTAAAATCCATACCAAAACTTACAGTGTCACGTATAATACCACGCTGATGACGGAACAAGTCGTGGGAAACTCGTGCATTATTATCAATAACAGAGATGATAAGTTTAAAGAGATCCACACCCCAGAGGTAGTTTTTAACGGGGAACAAGCGAAGGAACTCCCTAGTCAACGCATAAGCCGCGAGACGTTGTCCCACTTGACTGCGAAGCAGCAAAAGCAGTTATTGCAGCTGTTGGACCGTTTCTCTGCGTGTTTCTCAGACATTTCAGGTTTGACGACAATGGTAGAGCATGTTGTGCAATTAAGCCCGGGTTTTAAACCAAAGCGTATGCGTGCTTATAAAATCTTGGAACGTCTACAACCCGAGGTAGAACGCCAGTTGGATGCGATGTTGGCCAACAAGATCATCAGAGAGTCTAACAGTCCGATGGCAAGCCCCCTCTTATGTGTCATGAAAGGCAAGGGTGGCTGTAATGGTGTTCGTTTGGCCATTGATTACAGATTTGTGAACCAGTATACAGTTTTTGACGCATTCTCCATACCCGACATGGAGGAAGTCATCCAGAAGGTTGGATCGAAGCACTGGATATCCACATTTGACTGCTGTTCTGGATACTACCAGACTCCTGTCAGAGAGCAAGATAAGTGGCTCACAGCGTTTGTCTGCC
>Ga0209367_1004027_pt1 | contig 20146 bp, 11 predicted proteins | sample WorMetLIZISLAND2_FD_187412 | JGI IMG/M metagenome (GOLD analysis project Ga0209367, IMG submission 187412) | Marine gutless worms symbiont microbial communities from Max Planck institute for Marine Microbiology, Germany - Olavius geniculatus... ...
TAGTCCTAGAATACATATTTCGTATTTCACGCTTAATATCCGCATCATCTTTCATATTGTCCTTTATATAATGACCAAGGTACCGAAATTCGGTCACAAACTGGAGCTGTTGCCCATTCAATATGAAGTTAGGAAAAACATGAGAAATTACTTTCGATTTCTCAATAGGAGAAAAAACATACAAACTGTTTTCTTGGTATTGCAAGTGAGGTCCAATTTAACACAATATTTCCCTACGGTGGAAATCAGAACCTGCAAAGCCTACCACGAAGGGTAGCCTATAATACTCGAACACTTTTTTATTACCGGTAGTACGGTTATAAAGGGAAACACTTTAATAGCCTAACTATCCGTGCAATTGCTTTCCATTTTAGGTGACCCAACGTGTATTATCACAAATTTCACAATACATCAACGTACATGGACAAACAGACTTATGCCTGCGTTTATTATTTTCAATTTGCTGGTTACGCCTGCACGTTACGTGAAACGGATGTTGTTGTGTAGGTTAACAAATAGTATCCGTGTGGTAGTTAGTGATATAATTCTTTTTTGTATACTTCTGAGGTAATATTTGTGCATAGCTCTCGACGTACTCGTTGAACGATATTGGTTATTTTAAACTGATATATAGTTGTCACACAAAGCGCGAGATTTACTTTTGTTACAGTCATTGTACTACTAGTGCGATGGACTAGCCCGGTAGCCCCCTCCTAATCTAGGGGGCAAATCGATTGCAGTAGTAGTTTACGAATGTACTGTGAGATAACTGTGTTTTGGTATTTGCTATTCTATTTTGAATTGTAGCATTACTTGTCATATTTGCGTGCTTGTGTAGTTATGTCGCCAGTTGATGCAGTGGTTGATTTTGTCTGTCACTGAATTTGTTACTGCAGGAGTGCTGCACAACTGCATCAAAATGGCAATGTCAGATAGACATAGAAAGCTGTTGATAACTAATCGTGTTAATCTCATCAAAGACATGCAGGTTGATGAGGAACTGCTCTCACACCTAATGGGTGCTGGTATTTTGACAGCTGACATGAAGGAACAAATTGAAGTGGGTGTTGTTTTTTTCTTGTAATTAAGTCATATATGTAGAGCCTTTAATATACTTTACAAATGTCTAATACTAATTGGATGTAGCAGTAACAGTGATGAATGTTATAGGCATGTTTTTAATGTTTTTTTTCGCACTGCAATTATAGGCCCTGAATTATCATGTTTTTCCTGTTATAGGTTAGCTTGGATTATGCACATATTTTGTGTACTATGTCAGTTATAGGTGATATTATTCGAAATTATTTTATATGCCCAGTAGCTATTTGGAGTTGACAAGTGAACATATTCCTCTTCTAAGTAGTCATTGTGCCTTAATTTTTGGTGCATTAATTTTGTGCTTTTTTGTGCATTAGTATTTTTTTTTTTATATTAGGTAATATGTAGGCCTAGTAAATAGGTGTGTATGGGTGAAAATCTGAATCATTCCCCATTCATGTCACACGGCTGTTTCTCCGTAACGGTTACGAATTTTGACGCAATTTTTGTATGTGGTAAAGTGAGTGTTTATCTTTACACAAAAGTAATAAAAAAATGACTTAAAAATTCAACAAATTTCTGAAATCATTCATAAAATGGTTGAAATGTCAAATTGGTAACGTGTCACACTGCCTAAGTCACATGTTCGTGTTTCCACAGCATGAAAACTAAAAATCGCAGGAGCATCAATTATGGCTCATTTAATGCATCTCACCATGCTTTTTCTGTTGGTGCTAGACCCAACTAAAGACAAGCCATGCAGGTTTTCCAATATTGTAAAATATACATGTCACACCATTTGCAATAAGTTCGGAAATGGTGTTTTTGAACGCCTGTAAAAATTGCCAGAGGCCATTATCGCTCTTCGGGCTAGTTTTGGGCTATCAGTTTTGACAAGTAGAACAGGTGTGCATAGTTAGTAATGGTGGTTTATCAATAGAATGACAACAATAATCATTTAAAGGTAGCATTTTGGTCACGTATTTTTATTATGCATCAAATTGATAATGGAACTTACGTATTAATGGCTGATTGCAGTGGCATTATTCACGTTAGTTGTCATGTTGCAGAAAGCATAGTTTCAGCCCATAATGCTGCCCAAGTCGAGTAATGCATATTGTCGCTTTACAGTAAATTTAAAGGGACATACCGTCAACTCGGTGATGTCAAATCGGTAACATTAGTTTGCTTTACACCATTACCGAACTGACTTCACGTTACTGATTTGACGCCTTATGGCGGCAATTGCCGATATTACCGATAACTGTCATGGTAAGAATTTTTTAAAATGTTCTGATAGCTTGTTACAACAACCTGCCGCTCTAGACTGTGGCATCTCAGGTCGATGAACAATTCTGCCTGACAAGACAATCTCAAGTCAATTCGCTAAATGCTAATTGTCGTAATTAGCAAAAAAATTGTCGTCTATGGAGTTCTCAGCAATGCTGTAACCATCATAGCCGATCAATGAGCGCTAGGTTGCATATTGTTTGTTTTACAGCCATCCATAAAGATGTAACCACAAATTGTCAACTTTGCAATGTTACAGAATTAACGTTGCATTACAGAGTTGACATTGTCATATCGGTAACGCACGTATTTCAGTACATATCAGTGTGCAATAATTATTTTCAGTTTGAGAAATTGGTCGAGTTTAGTTGTATTTGACGGTATATGAAACATCACACAAACTTATCTAGAGCTGTTATCCTGCATGTATGACAAAAAAATCTAAATGTTTGTACATGAATATTAAAAATGGCCATTTTTTGCCAATTTTTGGCTAATATTTTTTAAAATAAATCTAAAAGAAGGCAATATTATACATCATTCTATGCAGAATTATGCAGAGTGTCACTTTAAGGTATACAGAACAATCTGAAATAGTTTTTGCCACCGAATGTGCCAGAAAACACAACCGTTACCGAAATGTTTTTTTCCAAAGTGTCTAACTTGAACGCGTACTATTCCTTGCCACTGCTTCCTTGATTGTGAATCATAAATGCATCTGAATCGCAAGAGTTTGCTGTTTCAAATGATGTATAATATGCAGGGAAATGTTTAAACATAAAATTCGCCATTTTTCCGATGTTTGGTGGGGGCTGACTCAGATTTTCACCCGTATATATCTTGGAATGTCACTGCTGTATGAAATCACACAGTGTTACCTGCCACCGAACACAAATGAATGCCCCCTGCCTTAATCCCAGCCAGGTGGCCCAGTAATTAGTGGTGATGTTGAGACTTGTGGGAGAAATAAGTGCTTGACTAAATGCCTTAGGGCCTCTCTTTGTCTGCTGCATTATTATCTGGCTTCAATCAATCAGTCAATCAAAACACTTTTGTATAGCGAGCGCCATGTGTCGCGAATGAATCAGAGGCACATGTCATCTACCAAGGTTGTGTTCTCTGATATAACTGTGAACCATGAGGCCAGAGTATACCTCTTACAGCATCAATACATGGAGTTGCCCAGGCGTCTTTGTACAAGCCACTCCAGCGCAGTGCTCATACAGTCTGCATAGCTCAGCTAAGAGTCACTTTGTCATTTTTATATGTGATTTAACTTCAATTTTATGGGAGAGCCAGCACTGTGATTGTTGTGTCTTGTTCTGTAGAATGCTGGAACGAGGCAGCAAAAAGTTGGAAAACTTCTTCATATCATTCCAACCCGAGGAGCAAAAGCATTCCCAGAATTGATAAGTGCACTTGTAGCTACTAAACAGCAATTTCTTGCAGACATGCTAGACTGGTATGAAGAAACTGTTGATTCTCCTCTGAAACCCAATGTTGTGGTGAAGTCTGTTGGCAGTAAAGTGGCTGAAATACGTACGTTTTTTTTTTGATACACTGGCATCCTTTTCATGTTTTTACTTGTTTGCTTTTGTGGCTCATTTAATTTTAATAGTTCAAGTTTTAAATGTTATTTGCGTTGTTTGATTGTATAAAGTTGCATCGACTTTTCACTCAGTTAGTTAGTTACTTTGTGAACAGTACACTTTGTGCAGTTGTACAAAAAATCTGTAATGAAACAACGTTGTATTGAGCTGGCAACAGAAATGTCTCATTAACAATGATGATGGCTCTTAGAACCAGAATCAGCAGAACTATGTGGACTATGACCTGAGCGACTTACACTTCTGGAAGTTCTGGTGTTCATCAGTGATCATCATCATAATCACACAGACTTATGGTATTGATATGCAGTAAAAAGTGACCATCATGCAATTTATAAACAGGGATGGTAGCACATTTTGAAAACTGCTATCTTCATACAGTATGTAGTGCCAAAAGTGCTATAGCCAAAGGTATCAGTGACCACAGAATGATTAAAAGGGTTACTTCCATGGCCATAGTTAAAGTTAAAGTTAAAAACGAACTTATAAAGCGCCATAATAACTAAACGTGTGTAAAGATACAGAGGCGCTGGCTACGTTACAGTTAACCACTGTTTTCAAAAGCAACAGTAAACAGATACTTTCCTTGCCCATGACAGTGTGCTCGAATATAAAAGTAGAAATGTGTTAACACCTGTTTAAAAAAATATTTTGACAGGTGGCACATCAGATGTATTGGCCAGTGTGATCCACGTTTCAGATGCTGAGCGCAGTGCAAAAATGTCACAAGGTGTAAGTTGTTTTTTCTTGTTTTCCTGTGTAGTCTGTAATACCTCAAGTTACTTGCAAGTAACCTCGAGCAAGCTGCTAATCTACTCAGTTTCCTACCCTTAGTGGGATGGTAAATGAGCATATGCAGGATGCAGGGCTGATTGGGGTGGTGGTATGTCTGCTAGCTGCACTGTGGATCCAGTTTTTTGCAGGCATAGACAGTTTATATGTATGGTTGCTTAATGTGCTGCAGTATCACTAGATAATGCCCATCAGCTGCCATTTCCGAGATTTAAAATTGAAGAGTGTCTGGTCATGAGTCCAAGTCACTTAAGCTATGCTGTGTTAAGTGCTGTTGCTTGCAACTGATCTGCGGAACACTAACTACAGATAAAGTGTGGTGTGGCTGAACAGAATGTGTACGAGGTATCGGATTCAACCCGAGGGCGAGCTGTTATTATTAGCTGTAAATACTTTGCTGACAGTGCATTGTCTACACGCACTGGCAATGATGCTGATGTCTACAATTTGAAGAATCTTCTCCAGTCACTTCACTTCACTGTGGAGACTGTCAGTGACAAGACAGATGAGGTAGCAGATAATAAATAGAAGGCGCTCGTGAGAGTGCATGTCTCCGCCAAGTGAAGTGATTAAGACATTACTACTACTACTACTACTACTACTACTACTATGCCTACAACACCTACCACTACTGTTACACCTACAACAAGGAAAAGGGAGGGAGAAAGAAGAGCCACTTTGTGGCATGGCAAAGGGAGGGAAAGTAATAGCCGGCTTTGCTGCTGTTGGTGCTATGACGTCATTGCCATTCATGTACAGTTTGTACACACACGTAACGACAGACAGAAGGACAGAACGACCAATCTCTTAATCTCCTCCTATGTTCACTACATTCACCTTGGCGGAGATAATAATTATGTTTATTCATGTGTTGTTTTTATATATATATAAAGATCTAGAGGTATTGGATCAAGATGAAACAGTTAGGATTAGGCCTCCGTGAAACTTCAAGTATTCTATGATTACTTTTTGGGGTGTACTGAATTTTGTCCTTAAATTCATCTGTTGCAAAATTTCTGGCTGGATTTGCTGGATTACAGCTCCTGTTATGCACCAACATCATAATGATTTCGAATTAAATTAGCATTGTTGCATAGTTTTTTTAAAGCAGTTTCACAGTTCTGAAATTGAGGGATTTATGAAAAGTAAGATATGAGGTAGTTGTTGTTTGTGTTGAGCACTGCTACGTTGCTATTTTAGACTTACGTTGAGTATACTCCTTGCCTAACACGAGCTGAAATGCAGCCAACAATTTGCTATAGCTGGATTTTGAGACCAAATCCAGTACACTTTCACATTGCTTGTTAAATACTAATCATCACTTCAGTTGAGAAATGCATTCTAGATGCATGAAACTTTCTCTCCAAGTCTGTTATTCTACAAGAAATTTGAGCTAATGCTCACGAGACGCGCGAAAGCCTATAGCAGTTCCGGTTCAGTAGTCACCCATCACAGTACTAACCGGGCCCAGCACAGAGTAACTTTGTTTCAGTCGAAATGCGTTACCAACTACGCCACGCCACCAACGCCAGTACCGTGGCGCCACCTTGTGAATGATATAGACTTGCGCAGCCCGAAATCTTTGAAGTCTTTGACGCCCGCCTGCGCCGGGCTCCATGAACCTAGGGGATCGGGACTTAGACGGCTGAAATCTACGTTTAATGCTAAAAATTTCATATGCAGGTTGTCTTGGTCTAACTCCAGCCATTTCGTCGCAATTCAGTATTGAAATGTGCGCAGCATCCAAATATTGCGAAAAATTTACTAAAAAACCCTTTTGTGAAGGTTCAAGGTCCTTCAGGGTCATCGATGTTGATAAATTTAAAAAGCCTGTCACCAGTGCTTGTTATGATAAGCAACATGTCTGTGCCTATCTGCAACTGTGTTCACGCTACGCAAGATAATTGCGGTAAAATAACCAGTTTTTAGGGGGGGGGATAGCTATCTTTGACGCCCGCCTGCGCCGGCCTCCTTGAACCTAGGGGGTTGGGGCTTGAACTGCTAAAATCTACGTTGAATGCTGAAAAATTTCATACACAGGTTGTCTTGGTCTATCTCCAGCCATTTCGTCGCAATTCATTGTTGAAATGTGCGCTGCATCCAAAAATTGCAAAAAAATTCACTAAAAACCTCTTTTTGAAGGGTTTAAGGTCGTTCAAGGTTATCGATGTTGATAAATCCAAGAAGCCTGTCACCAGTGATTGTTATGATAAGCAGCATGTCTGTGCCTATCTGCAACCGTGTTCACGCTACACGAGATAATTGCAGTAAAATAACCACTTTTTATGGGGCTAGCTGTCTTTGACGCCGACCTGCGCCGGCCTCTTTGAACTTAAGAGGTCGGGACTTGGACTGCTAAAATCTACGTTGAACGCTGAAAATTTCATATGCAGGTTGTTTTGGTCTATCTCCAGCCTTTTCATCGCAATTCAGTGTTGAAATGTGCGCTGCATCCAAAAATTGCGAAAAATTCACAAAAAACCTCTTTTTGAGGGGTTCAAGGTCGTTAAGGTCATCGATGTTGATAAATCCAAAAAGCCTGTCACCAGTGCTTGTTATGATAAGCAGCATGTATGTACCTATCTGCAACCGTTTTCACATTATTCAAGCCAGTAACGGCAAAATGACGTTTTTTAGGGGGGTACCCCTCTTTGACGCCGTCATTCGAGGGGAACCCCTGCACCCAGTGGCAACGAAATTTTTGTCACGATAAACTAGAGACCTTGGGGCAGCCCACAGTGAAGATTTTGTGATCCTAGCTTGCACCGTTTTGATACAGATCACGAGTGTGACAGACAGACAGACGGACAGACAGACGCCCAGACGATGGCAAAGACGCGCGAAGCATTCTGCTTTCACGCGTAAAAAGCTGTATGAAGAACAATCTCTATTGACAGATATTAAAGTGCTTAGAATTTACACATTTCACCTTGATATTTGTGCTTCTCATTACGTCTACAGGTCAGGTCAGGTCAGGTAGTCGCGTAGTCGTGGATCGTAGCGTTGCTCTTCCACGACCGCGCTTAATAGCCAGCTTCCATTGATCAGCAGGTGGGCGGTTGTTGTCTCTTCGGTGCTGGTCTATCCACCTGCCACGTGGACGACCGGGACGACGTTTCCATGTAGTGTCAGGGAGGCGTCCCTGAGACAACCTGACGCAACTGTGGAGTGCCTTGTGAGCTGGAACTTCGTCGCCAAGCCTCGCTGGGTGTCCGAAGATGGCTGAGTGACAGCAACAGATGGTGGTCGATAGGGGAGGGAGACCAGTGCAAGCGGCAGTCTCTTTGTTCCGTACGAATTGATGCCATGATATACCTAGGATGCGACGCCGGCATTTCATGTGGAATGCATCTAATGATTTGCTGTCTGCCACTGGACCCTCACGGTGGCAGACGTCTACAGGGTGGTGCATAAGAAGTGGAATGTACAATATGTGATTGAGCATTCAGACAGCTTTAGCCTCGATTACAGCAGTGATTGGCTGTCATTTTGGACAATGAGTGTTAACTGACCAATCTTCACTGTAGTGATCAAGATTGATCTTTTCCAAAACTGTCCAGTTGTTCAGTCTGCATGTACATTGTACATCATCATGTATGCTCCACGTTTTTGTGTGCCATCCTGTACTGGTGAACTCTACGTAAGGTGTGAATTGTATGTGTGAACGGCAGGAAATCTATGAGTTTCTGGAGCATGAATGGAAGCACTCAGACCACAGAACAGCCGATATGTTTGTGATGTGCATCTTATCACACGGTGAAGATGGCCACTTCTATGCATTGAATGGAGCAAAGATCAGCATAGATAGAGTGGTCAATTACTTTGACGGAAAGAAGTGTGAGGCACTGCGTGGAAAGCCAAAGTTGTTTTTTATTCAGGCATGCCAGGGAGGTACGTTTAGTTTGTTACAGTACAGTTTGCTACTGCAACATTATCAAGGATAATTATTTTATTACTTCACAGATTCCTGTCATGTCGTATTTTGTTGTGGATGGACACTGAATAGTGTGACAGGTCACTTCTGTGAATTGGAATCATGAGAAAGATTTGACTGAGAAATAGCAGTAGAATTAAGCACAACAAACAGTAATGGTTAATAGTGTTGATGCTTTACTGAACTTTATGTAGTTGCTGTATATTGCATGGCAATCTTCTGAAAGTAACTGCATAGTGATTGACAGTTGTAGGTCTATTTGGTTACTACTTAGCTTACTAGCTTGATCAGTCATTCAAACCGGTGTGTTGCACGATAATATCTCCCACTTCAGTGACCCAGTTTTTTTCGGGGTATGTTTTAGAGAATGATGCATTGATACTGTTTATTTTCTTTTCTGTTTCATATGTTAATTAACAGCATCTGTTATTCATTCATTCATTACCTCTGCCAAGGAGGTTATGTTTTTGCCGGTTTTTGTTTGTCTGTGTGTGTGTGTGTTAGCAAGATAACTCGAAAAGTTATGGATGGATCTTTCTGAAATTTTGAGGGTATGTCGGGCATGGCATAAGCTACAATTTTGGGGGCAATCCGGCAGGAATCCTGCATTCTGGATCACTTTGAAGTTTTCATTACCATTGCGTAAAGGGGGCATACGGGAACCGCTGGCAAAGCGGCAGTGTATCCAATCATGTTTTTTAGGTCACATTGAACTAGGTAACTGTGGAAAATGCAACTATAGTTTGAAACGCGTAGGTGAAATCTACATTACAATCTGACAAGCCCTTGGCGGAGGTGTGCGGGCTACGACTGCTTTTCTAGTTGATACATACAACAAGAATCGCAGTTTCTAGAGGCTGCGTGTACAGTGTGCTTGTAAAACTGTGGATGGCATGATTGTTGCAGCTGGTAAGACGAAGGGATATCAGAAGCCAATGTCGGAGTCCGATGGGACTGTGTCGGATTGTTCATGGGATCCTGCACCTGTATCAGCTGGTGATAATGTTGATGCAACTCCAGCTGTCCACACAAGTGCTCCTAGTGACACCCTCGACATTAAGCAGATAATTCACGAGAAAGCCGATGTGATGATTGCCCACTCTACAGTTTCTGGTATTCACTTACTGTTTAGTTGCCATTTCAGTCATACGCTTTAGTTGAGCTGAAAATTTTGTTTTCTCACTCTTTGTGTCTTTAATGTTCAAAGTCAAGTTATGAGGCATTGCAATACTGATGATGACATAACCACATGGCTGAAAAAATGGCAGTGACATCTGTGAAGTGCACTGAAGTGTGAAGCGTCCTTATATGTGTGTGAACATTGTGCCCTGGATACAGATACAGATAGCATGTTTGTTTACCAGGTTATGTTGCTGCACGGCATAAGGACTATGGCTCTCAGTTCATACGATGCCTTGTTTACGTATTCTCACGCAGAGCACATGTCGATCATGTCATGGATATGTTACAGGAGGTTAACAACACATTTCTCATTTTGATACCTTTAGTTCTGTTAATGTAACTATTAGTTATACTAATTTAAAATATTTAAGCAAAATATGGCTGTTATTTAAATATTTTTTACTAGTCGTGAGGTGAGGCTGGCATCATAATATGTCATGAGTACAAAGTTGGTTGTCTTAGCTGGTGCTGTCAGTTGCAGCATAGCTACCATTTTTCAATGGTGAACTTCATTTGGTTCACTAGTAGCAAATTCTCGAAGTTTTACAGTTGCAGCCACAAAAAATGTGCGAAGCGATTAAAGCGAAGCGAATAAAGTTACGTTCTGTGGAGATAGTTTGACTTTCACACATTCAAGCAAGACAGTGCACCAGCACACAGAGCTTGCTGAGTTTCTGGCTCACAAGAAGACTCCTGAAGTTAGCCCCCATGTTGCCTAATCAGCAAACCTGATTAAGTTCGAATATCGAAGCCAGGTAGGAACTCACCATGCATTATGATGTCAGTGTTTCATCACGGCTAGCAAGGAATATTCAATGAACAGCCATATTTTGTTGAAATATTATCAATTAGTATTTTCTTCGGCTACACCTGGTAAAAATTTTGTGTAAATCGATCATCATTTGAGTGAATTATGAAAGAAAGACAGTTTTGAGCCTCGATATATTAGACTAGAATTTTTGTTATTGTCTATACATCAGTAAAACACACTTATTGTGTACTCCTGTGGGCATGTTGGGGATGTGACATCTCTGTAATTTATGACGTCATAGAGCTTTAAAGCCAAACGATTTGGAGTGCTAGTGCAAAGAGCGGAAAATAAGGCTCACTGTTGCGTAACAGTTTTCCAGTCTGTAGTTGGATTTACTAAAGCAGAGCCTTATGGCATTTGATTTTGTGAAAGCCCTAAGAAATATGTTTGTGAATTTTTTATTTGCACGAGAATACGCGATAGCCTAAATAAATGTTAGCTGCAAATAAGAGCATTTGAGTCAGTAATGACTTCATGCAAATACGAGGAGTGGTCAAACTGTTTTGAGCTTCAATACTTTACACTAAAACTTTTTATTGTCCGTGCATGAGTAAAAGATACCTTTTTGCATATTCCCGTAAGCAGCTTGTGGAAGTGATATCATTGTAATTTATGACGTCATAGAACATTAAGCTGTAATGATTTGGTGCACTAATGCAAGCAGCATTTGAATCGGGCTGGTAGTTGCATGAATCGTTTTCAGTCTGTAGCTGGTTTTACCAACCTAGGGCTCCGTGGCATCCAATTTTGTGAAAGCCTTCACAAATACGTTTACGTATTTCTTATTTGCATCTGTGATTATACAACAGCTTAATCTAAAATTTTACTGTCAAATATATCGTTTGTGTTGATGAAGGACTAGTGAAGATTTCCAACCTGTTATGTGGGGCCCTTGATTGGCAGGGGGCTGGGAACAGGCCCCGCACACCCTTCTCCAAATTTGGCACTGCGGTTCAGTGCTACGTCTACTATCACCCAGCTGGCTGTTTGACTGTATCTTCGTACACCAAGACCATTCTGCAAAAAGTAATGATCAGACTCCCAATAACTATTAGCTGTTTTGAAATATAAAACTGATGATTGTGATGTCCACTATCCATGACGATAAATGACTCGAGATGCTTTCATTGACGCTTTGAATTGTTTCTCTTTAATGCTCTGTGATGTCATAAATTACAATGACGTCATATCTGCAGCAGACTCATAGGAGTCTGTAAAGAATGCACGTTTCACTGATTCTGGAAAAACTGTAGTCTAATATGTTTGGGCTCAAAACTTTTTGACCACCCGTCGTATATAGTGATACTGAATAACAACCAATCTGTAAGTTTAATCCTGCATCATGGGATTACAAATTTCTTAACCCTGGATCCCGGGATTGAAAAATTGGATTGAATCACTAAGCTGGGCGAACCCTGATGGTGATGGTCACCAAAGCCGTAAACCTGGGTTTTGTATGCTAATGCACTTGAGTTCAGGCCACGTGACTTTGCCACCAGAGTTTCACCCCCATGAATTTTCCCCCAATCGGACTTATGGCGGCGGGCGGACTCACGTTGGGCTTTGCCCAAAATTTCTAGTTGTTAAATAATTTTTAATGCTGTGTAGGTAAACCTGATCATGTCACAGTTCCGGGATGTCGGTGATGATGTGCAGATTGGTCAGACAGAAACCACACTAATAAAGAAAGTTTTTTTCATGCCTTAACTCTGACATCTGCTGCTATAACTAATGTGCACTAACTGTTGTTGATGCTTTTGTTGTCTGTATGTTGATTGTTTTTACTTCCTTGCCAATCATGTATTTTGCATGTTGCAATTGAGCACAATGATGATAAAAGACCTTTAACTGGTGCTCGACTATTGCTGAACCGGCAGCTAACACTAAACAAGTAAACCAATACATCCCATAATCTGAGAACAGGGAGACCATTTTTCAGTGCACGAGATTCCCTGACTTTTCCAATAGAGCAGACAGTTCATTGACACACCAGGGAAATTTGGGAGGCAGAACTCACCCCCCCCAGCCACATGCAGTTGCTTTCGACCAAGGGCAGTCCCACATTTAAAAGTGAGGTGGTACAATCTGAGTGAAGCAAGAAAAATTTTTCATACCCCACTTTTTGTCCAGTGGAAAGCAGAACAGTTTCCGCAACTTTTCATTTTCCCCCGACTACTTTGGAATTAAATTTGGATAGTACAACCAGTGCTTGTCAGTTGCTGAACAGAACCATTCTGAACTACTGGAAACATAAGCAGCATTAAAGAAATAAACCAATATGGCCAGTAATCTGAGAGGCAGTCAGCAGGGTAACACTTTCCAGAGCACAATATTTCATTACTTTCCAGTAGAGCAGGCAAAGATTTATGAATACACCAGGGCGATTTGGGAGGTAGAACCTCCAGCCAGAACATGCAACTGCTTTTGACAAGGGGGCACAATAAATTTAAAAGTGGAGTACAAATAATATGTCAGCAAAAGTGTGTGTGTGCTTGCTGTCTGTATTTAATGAAAGATTGTATTGTCACAAAAGTTGACGTGTAGCAACATTATAATTACACAGACGAATTTTCACAGCATTTTCTTAACAGTTGACGTTGTAACAATAAATGCAGACAAAACTTGTCCAAACTGTAATCGATTTTTCATTCACCATGTACATCAATGTGTTCACTTTTAAGGAACAAGGAACGATGGGTGGTACATAAAAAGTGGAACATGCATATTTTATGTAGATCGAGCATCTGACAGTTTTGGAAACAAAGTGTGGTCACTGGCCATGTTATGTTCAACATGACCACCTGTCATGGCGGTGAACTGTTTCTAAAACTTGTCTCATCACTCAATCTAGGTAAAGCACATAATGTTCCATTCTTTTCATATGCCACTCTGTACATAATTCACTTCAGCTGACAAATTATAACAAAACAGAGATAATGACAATTGAGTGCGACGTTTATGCTTTCAGTTTGTAAACTACAGACATCCACGAAAATGTTCTAGGACGGGCAATGCTGACCAAACTCACGCCTACATCAGATCACAAATGCAGTGGAAAGTAACTGAAATAGTGCTCAATCATTGCTCGCATTTGCAACTTTAGAAAGCACCGACGTGTAAAAACTTAGATTGTACGTAACAGTAGATTGTAAATGCAAATGGTCAGAGGAAACAAGGTCAAAAATGCTTCAATGTGGTTATGAAACTGCAGCACAAAATATGCCACTTGCATGTTCAGTGCTACATGGTGGCTATACATAATTAGACACTGTGACTGGATTCCAGTGAGTGGTTGTTCAAAATCCCGTTCTGTAACTGCTGACTTGCTTTTGGTACAGTACTGTCAGTATAGTACTTGTGCTATGAAAGAAAAGAATAGCGCAACTCAACAAAATCTACCAATTTTTATAAGTATATCAAATTATAAATGCAAACATATGCTGCTATAATGACCACAACATAAAACCTACCAGAAATGAAAAACTGCTGATTTACCATAAGTGATTTACCATCTGAAAATATGCATGTGCGCAATAGAGTGGGCAGAAAAAATCAACTTAAACTAAACCAGTCTAAATCACATGAACAGCACGTACTGGTATGCAAAATTGGCAGAAGACTGCATCACAATTTTAGAGGTAACTAAAAATTAACGAAAAACTGCATTGTTATTTATAAGACGCAGAACAAATTTAGTCACGCAGAGACGTGAACTGTTTAAGCTGATCTTTTATGACCACACACTGTCACACACACACACAATCACGCTTGTTAAGCTGTGGAACTCTCACATTGCCCCAGCAGTTGCATAATTACAATTATAAACAAAATGAGCAACATTACTAAACCGTCAACATAAGCAAAAAATATGTGCTTCAACACAGCCGTAACATTCACCAACGTGGTGGTAAACTGCGAACAGAAAAAAAGTGATCAAAAGCATCGAACATCAAAGGAGCATATGATGTAGGTTTGACAGTTTCAGGGCAAGTCTGTGGTTATTAAGCAACACCAAATACAGTGGTTTCTATCCCTATACCTGGTGGTTGCAGCTTGCGCCCAGTGAAAAATAGGGGGAACTTTTAATAAGGTTGTAGATCAAAACTCCCCCCCCCTATTTTTCACTGGGCAAACTACACCCTTAACAAAACTTTCTCCCTAGAGGGGAAAGAAGCCCAAAATGGAGGGGAAAACTTGAGTCAGAAATTGGAGAACCTCAGCCTAGAACTGGGGGGAAGTTGCGCCCGATTTTGATTCCAGATTTGGGGTGGATAGAAGCCACTGACCAAATGAAATCAAACAGCAACATAGTCAAATGCAGAAGCGATGTATCAGGTTTGGGATGGAAGCGTGAGAGTTAGTGGTGGTATATGCCAACTTGCACTGCTGTATGGGGCAAGCAGTCTCTGGGCACTGATGGTACAAATCTGTGAACTTCACAAATATAACAACAGCAATAAAGCTCTCAACTGCAGTCAATTTACTGTTACAAGCTGCTGTATTCACTGCTACTGCTGCTGCTGCTGCTGATACGTGGGCGACGATCTTGCTGCATTTGGTAAATGTCTGCTAAAGACAATCCCACGGAGCCATTGGGCTGGACATCCTGAGCAGTGCTGTTAGGAACATCAGTAGCTGTTGGCTCATTGGCAATACGGTTGTCTCTCCCTCCATCAGCTGCAGCTGGCAACCTGCTACTGCTACTGACTGCACTGTTAACCGCGCCCCCATTGCTGCTGCTCTGGCTACTGGTGATGCTGTCAGCTGAATCGGATGAACTCGAATCTGTTGCATCCGTCGCCTCGTGTACGTTGGTTTCTTCGGCATCAGCAGCTGCAGGCATTCCCAACGTCTTCCGGCATATTGGACAAGTGTTGTGCTGCAACAAGTAATAATAATAAGACTAAAAATACATGTATGCCATGTTATAATATCTTGTTGTGTGCTGACACGTGCTGGCCGGCATGTTGTACATGCACGTCTCTAGGCCAGGCTGCCCTGGCCGGGCGTATGAGTGTCTGCGATTGTATGCATTCGACTGTGACGACGTGCCTTGCTGTGACCAGCGAGCACAAGCTGTACACCTGTCAACACCTGATGTGCAATGATGGATCGTGAAAGCCAAACTGACAACGTCATCAGTGAATGCCAGCGTTAACAATCAACAGATCTACCATCTGATGAACAGTTTGCACCAGTACTGCCATCACCAGACCCGCTGCAGTTTGCCTCTAGCGGGCACTATGAACATGCAGTATTCATGCTCGACCACCAAGCGCATTAGCGATTAATTGCTACGATAATGCGCTATACAAATGTACGTTTGACTTGACTTGACTTGACAGTGTAGAACAAAATCACGAATGTTTACGGTACTGACATTACGGCACAGCCATGGCGAGAGTTCATCCGGTTCATCTGATGAAATGTAGCACAGTGCCAGGCAGTTGCCAATCTTTGGACCAAGCTGAGCGGCTTGAGCCAGAGATTCGACTACATGCAGCTACAGTGTCTACATTCACCAAATGCCTTTTACTATTACTCAGCTAGAAAGACGACTCATTTTATCATCCCGTGGAGGGTAGAAGGCTCGGTCAACCTGGGTGGCTGGTTACGTACTGAGGTAGTTTACGTGCTGCGAATAGTCACCCATCCATGAGGTAACTGGGCCCAGCTTAGGCAAATATATTTATAGACCAATGTGTTAACCACTACTACTACTAGTTGGTGGTGTAGCATAGTGGTTATAATGTCGATCCTGGCCGTCGAACTTTCCTTATCCTGCGCTAGACTGGTGGATGGCCATGTGACCACTTTGTGGGTAAAGCGTCCGCTATCAGTCAGCCAATAAAGCCAACTCAGCCTGCCATCGCTCTGGGGTCGGTTAAATGAGTAGTAACTCATTTATATATGGGTTACGGAAGGTGGGGACCTTAGTACAGCTGACTGGGGCTGCCTGGCTGAGCCGCTGCACTAGCCTGTGTCTGCAGGCTGCACACGGTGGCTGTGTGGCCAGCGGGCTCTGGTCAGTGACAGGCGTGTACGCGACGATGCGCTATACAAATTGACGACCTTTATCTTTACCTTCACTACACCACACCATATGCCAATCAGTGACACAATGTGGAGATCCTTGACCACTGGTGGCTTAGTGTCTACAATACAGCATCAGTGCTACTAGAGGCATTTTCTATGACTGTTCTAACTGCTGAGTAAACTTCAGACAGGGCTATTTACCAGATGCAGCCAGGGGTTGATGCAGTCTGTGTGAAATAAGTGCAGGCATGGAAGACTTCGGACAACATCGCCAAGGTGGAAATCCTCCATGCACACGCTGCACTGACTCTCACTATCTGTGCACAAAAGCAAACCAAACCACCGATCCACACTGTAGACAGATGTAATTGGTTTCAGTGAATTATGGTTTTAGATGCTGCAACAAAATACGTCTTACATCACTTATAGCCAACTTACAATTACAATAGTTATCTGCTGCACCGCATCCAATCATATAATGTTTGCTCATGTCCACGGATATGTATTGGTTCTCTTAGTTTTGCAGCAGCTGCCTCGGGCTGCCAGCACTCGGAATACCCTTTCTTCCGACACTGGCAAGTGTGCTTCCGTAATGCTGTTTACATCGCCAACTAAAAACTTTTCTGTATAACCTAACTTTTAGGCCATTTTAGTGACCCAGCCACCCCCTGTGCCTGAGTAATGTCCTTTAAAAGCCAAGTTGCACCATTTTACGTAACTGCTAAGCGCTACTTGGCTTTATCAAATGCAAATTTGTTAATATTCATCAATCTTCTGGTTGCTAATATATCATAATATCCTAAAAATAAGATTAAAAGTAGTCAATTTTCCCTTTTCACAGCTTTGGCAATTTTTGGAACTGTGATGTCACTTGCAGTAGGGTTGCTAACTGCCTCAAGTCAAATGCAGCTTAATTTACGGCCAAATATAATAGTTAGCCCACTAAAAAACCACAATATTTCACTACATCGTTAATTTCAGTAATCGCACACCTCAAGCAGCGAACAGATCAACGATGAAGTAATTTCTGATGTCACATATGCATCATTACTTGTACTATAAATCCGACATTATTCTGAGAAAAACTGATGCATTTACTAGGTTTTCAATGCGAATGTCAGCTTGTCAACAAAGCGTACTGAAAGTGACGTCATCAGTACTGGGGCACATTCCAAAACGTTCGGCTAGCATGACATATTTTCATAAAAATTACTTCAAAGCGATGTTTTCATTTCACTGCATCAGCATATTATTAATTAGTGTTACATTGTACACATATTTAGCCAAAATTGCTTTTCGTGTGACTTGGACTTTATACTGAACAAGATAGCACTTTCAAATTACATTTGTACACATTTTAAAATCAAAACTGATGATGACATGCAGACTGCAGATGCTGTACATACCAATGTGTTCTTGTGCAATAGTAACCAGTGGCAGATTATCAATGTCTTCCTTGGAGGCTGGAGGTGAACCAGGGCTCTCCCACTGATTCAGCAGCTGAACACAGGTTACATACACCATGTTTCCAAAAAAAAACATCAGTCAGCTATTTTGTTGTCTGCTATTTTCATCTTAAAATATTTAATACCACAAAATTAATATATCACGTGGCGCCCTCTGTCGAATTGATGATTCAAAGGTGAGCAGTCAGATACAAATAATCACCGCAAAACGTAACAATTTGGTGCATCTGTGTTTCACATGGTAGTGTGCTGACATAAATTAGATGAGGTGGAAAATAAGTGCACCTTACATAACTCTATCGTATTGGCCACCTGTGTGCCAAAAATATGAAAGTTAATGAAAATGTAACAAAGTTATGAGAAAAACAATTTTGACATTATTATGCGTCCTTCCATCGACTGCACCACAAATCACCCCTGTACATCTGTCTGTCCCATAAAGGCTCTAAACAAACGTGATAAAAAACAACAACTGGCAATAATATTCTACAGAAAAGGAGCAACACAACAGATGGGCCAATTTTCGGTTAAAAACATAGAAAAGCAGGGTTAGGTTTGTGCCAGACAGTAGGCAAGTATATGTAGATAGGTGAGCAGCCACATAAATTGTTGGCAGTAGGCAATGAGCCAACATCAGTTCTGGCATCTCAGCTTGTTAATAGCCAGCAGCCAAAACAACGAGTTAATTCGATTTCAAATCTCCCTCAAAGCAGGCTAAAATTTTTCTTAAAAGTTCCTTCTACTCTAAGCACACCAGATGATCACTGCTGTCATGTATGTCATGTATTACACATAAGTGCCAAAACATCCGTTACATGCATTTGGATAAACTCGGTAATAATCTACATGTACATTCAGTCATGGGTGATGCCAGGTTTTCAGAGCTGGGATGGTCCAGGTCGAGTGGCTGTCGATCTGCCACCGCTACTCCCAACTCCCCTTTCACCCATCCAAAAAAGCTTGGATTTGCGCAAATCTCATGGGTCATTCTGCTGGAGGCTGAGATGGTCCGGACCCCTGGACCACCCTTCCACCCGCCACCGCCCCTGCATTCAGTAAAATATCACCATTATTTTGTAATCTGTTGACATTTCAGCAACTGCTGCTGCTTGCCTTGTGATGCTGTCTGTCTACTGCTAGATGTCCCTACAATGTGACGAACAATTTGGCAAAAAGACAACTGAGACGAGGGGTTCTACAATTTCCTCATATTACCAATAACAATTTGTTCAGCATGCAGACATCTACCAGCAAACAGAAATCAATGTAATAAATAAAGATTGTATTTTTATGATTTTATATAGCTTATTAACCGTTTACATGCAGTTATAGGCTGCTATTTTTAAAACTAACCACCAGCACTGATCAGTAGGACAAAGAAGGTAAAGCAGTGAAAGCTGGACCACCTGTGTAATGGCATTGTCCAGTCCATCTGCACCCCACGCGTAGTCACGAGGATCACCATGGAAGATTGGTTGCAAGCTGCAAACATACAATGCATGTGCACAGCTAGACTGAGCATGGCATGGCGTATGACTATTATTATTATTATTATTATTAACTTTATTGACACAAAATACAGACTTTCACAACAGTAATGTACGTAACAAGTGTCAAAAAGACTGCCAGGGTGAATCACCTCTTACGACAGCCTTAGAAAAGAGAAAACACAGTGCCACATGATTAGTGCGATCAAATATGATCAGATATGCTGCATAAAATAACTACTTCAGTCGCACCTAGCTAGATGTCTTTTGAAAGCAACAACGTCAGTACAACAGACAACCTCATCAGGCAGTGAATTCCAGGCTGCAGTAACACGATTGACAAAAAAATTTGCACGTGCATTAACATGACAATGCTGACGGATTAATTTGTAAGAATGGCCACGTGTAACAGAATCATGACTGGTAATAAAAGAATCAGACAATGAAACGTCAACCAAATTATGTACAATCTTAAAACACAACACTAAATCAGCCATAAGTCT
>Ga0209367_1004028_pt1 | contig 20144 bp, 12 predicted proteins | sample WorMetLIZISLAND2_FD_187412 | JGI IMG/M metagenome (GOLD analysis project Ga0209367, IMG submission 187412) | Marine gutless worms symbiont microbial communities from Max Planck institute for Marine Microbiology, Germany - Olavius geniculatus... ...
GATGATTTTCATATTTAGTAACAAATTCGTAAATGGCCTGTGAACATTTTGCTGAACAAGTCTTATAGCTATTAAGCAGTGCAGTAGTATTAAATTTTTTAAGTCTAGCCCAGCATGCTTTCTTTTTAGAAAGCAACTTACGGATATGCTTGGGGTATTTACGCTGGGTGTTGTGTGGCGTAGGACTCTTAGTAGGGACAAAAATGTCAACAGCAATGTAGACCACCTCCAAAAATTTGTTCCAGTATTGGTTAACATCAGCACAATCAGCAAAGATTAACCAGATGCGTTGGCAACTTTGGCTTCGCTGCAGACTCCACGGGGGAGCTAACATCGCTCCCAGTTCTTCTTATTGGCGGGTTGGGGTAATATTTATTTATATCTTTTTCAACGCTTCCTGCATCGTGATTCAACACGCCGCTAAGCCCCGGTACCACTGCGTTGCGTCGTTTGTTTAAAAAGTTGGCGGCAGGAAGTTGCAATGCCGACAGGTGAGATTACGAGTGCTCAAATTTTCAATTCTGCACCTGAATTTCTTTAAGATAAGGTATTTACAGTCTTTCTTTGTTTGGAAGATAATTATCACAAAATAGAACATTTTCTGACATGCCATTATGGGTGGGCGGTGCCCTGCACTGCCCTGTTGCCGCTGTTCTGTCTGATTACTAATTACTATACAGCAGCACCTATGGCCGTGAACTGGCTAGTGTGGACAAATGACCAGGAAAACAACGTTGCTGCGTACATGATTGTGTTCTAGGACTGACCCACGCGAGCGTGTGGGCGGCCGGTTGTTCGTACATGACACTGGCGGTGCCTGCAGACAATCGACCTACAGCACAGATGATTCTGCACTCGTTGCACCATGCCTTCGGACGAGGCTGCGGGGCACTCATCGGAGGCGCCATCATCAATAGCTACGGTAGCCTGATCGTCATTTTGTTTGTTTGTGACTGGTTCTTTTTCCCAAAGTTTTTTTCTTTATCTGCTACGTTTAACGCCGGGTTACAGGTTGGATATCGTTATGCCAGTAAGTAACCAAGATAAGTGTGGGCAGCAGTTATACAGAATCTTAGTCAGCGATTCAGTATTCATTGACGATCAATGCACACACAGTCACCAGTATCTACGACTTTGCTTTTTGATGACATCAAACGTTCATGAACAAACAACTATATGTGGGTTGTGTTAAGGGTTATGGCCAAGTTAGTGATTAGGGTCGGGGGTCTTTACCATGTCGACGTCCAGCAGGGTAGCATTAGTGCGGTGTTACTGTGGTCGGTCGATGTAGGAACACAGGGCACGTTCTTGGCGTATGGCGTGACATGCATCATCGTCTTCGTCGGATACTTCGCTCTTAACTTCTTCTACGTTAGCAAGCAGCCGCTGCCGCCCATGCCCGAGGGCGCGGGACCGGGCCAGACAGAGTCCGTCTACCTGGCGCCACACGGCGTCCCGGGCGGTATTCCGCGCAGTCCTTCCAAGGCTAAGGGTACGTCAACATCGTACAGTTGCACCTTAGTCTCTTGTATACAATACAGAATACGTTTATAATGCGCAGAAACAGAAAATGTTTCTGATGTGCTGTAGCGTCCGTTATGTCTATGTTAAACCCGCACTGTCTGGAGCGAGATGTTAAACGAACTTACACACTGCGACTGACACGTATATAATTCCACACTGGCCGACAATCGGTCGTGTGGCCCACACGGTCGTTCGTTTGGTCACGCTTGACTGCACCCGTGGGTTATACCTCGTTTACACGATCAAGCTGGCTCGACGAGCTGCTATATGTTTAGCTGGACGAGCCAGCTCGATGTTTGCTTGATCGTGTAAACGGGGTATTATCCACATGTTATTCTACTGTAGACAAACCCTAGTGTGGTAAACATGGGCAGTACGAGGCCAGCGTTTATTAAGGTAGTAAAGAACAAACACACAAAAATTTTTAAACAGCATAACAATTTAAACGTGTCAGTAGCGAGAGAGTCAGATCTCTCAGATAGTCAAGCGCTTTATTTCAGGTGTCCCGGACGTTGAAAAGCAGTGGGCTTCGTAGATTAAACAGCCAACTGTACAACGACCGTACCGTGTTATCCCTGTACCGGTGGAAGACACAACTCAGCAGCCGGTTAAATACTGACCGTCTTGATGTCGATCTGACTGAGAGTCGAACGGTTCGAACCAACGATCTGTTTGTCGTAAGTGCGACTATACTGTAACGCTGCCAAGTCACCCGATTCTTGAACTTGCTCTTTGTTCCTTTGGATAACAAAACGTTGTGTTCACATCGACTGACGACTGGCTGCTGCTGTTGCTGCAGGGTTTGGCGGTGATGCTCAATATTACGGCACATCAGGACCGTCGTCAACCAACGGCTACTTGGATGCCACCGGCGCACAGTACGCACAGCCAGACAACTCCTACAACCCTAGTCAGTATAGTATTATACCCTGTAGGTCTGAAAGCGTTTTTGCGACTTTCTGTTAGTAGACAGTAGCAAAGTCGTTGATTTTATCTTGCTTCGTTTTCAGAGGTATTGTAGGTTTTTCGCTGACAACAACTTAAATTTTATTCCTGCAGAAATTTAGTGATGTTTCTTTATGGAGTGAAGACAGAGAACGGCGGAGGTTAAATAGGTGTCAGGAAATTGAAATTTGCAGACATGTAGCTGCAAACTTTTGACAGAAGAGATTATAAGTGCTTAAAATTTAATTTTTGGTCAACATTTTCACAAAATGGAAAATTTTAGTTGCACATCTTTGGAAAACAATTTGGACACAAAAATTTTCTGACGGGCAAACATTTCAGGGGCAATCAATCGCTTTCCTCTTTTTGCCTCATTTCTGCCGCCACTCGACTAGTGGCAGATAAAAACGGGCTATTTTCCATGAGCAAACGATAGAGCGAAGTGAATATCTATTAGTTATTCAGATAATGGTTTTCGGCCCATAAAAATCAGCACTACTTCATCGGATGTCAGTGCAGAAATGCGTTGTCGTATGTATGATAGACATGTACCGCGGTGGTGGAGGCATACCGCGGGATAGTGAGTACGGCTACTCGAAAGACTTCCGGTGTCCACCAGTAGGGCATTTCCAGCTCAACACTCCGCTAGCGACCAGTGGAAAAACTGCCTCCACTCCTTCACCTGATGACGTCACTGATCTGGCTGTCCTTCGACGCAAGTTTCGAGTAAGTTTTTTTACTTATCTTTTTATTTGTTATTTGTCGGTTTTTTACCGCAACAATATCCAAAAGTTTACTTTTGAGTGCCGACCTAACCTGGAGTAAAATTGCAAAAATGGGCTTATTAGATGAAAACCCCTTGTGTGTTGTTTTGAAGTTTTTTAACATTTTTGTACATTAGCAAACCGTAAGAATAGCTAAAAGCAACTGCACATCACAGGATATCGTTTTTTGTCGCGTGTGTGTTGCTGCAACGTGGTGCAAATGGCGACGTTTTTCAGTACAACTCGCATTTTAATTTTCATTTATTTTTCAGTGCGCTTTTTCAGTTTTTTCCAATTTTTGCCACAGCTTTGTTTGTTTTACGTCTTTTGTAGTCAAGGTAAGTTTAAGTGTTCTACTAAATGCGTCGGCTGTCTTACTGAAAGATTTCTAGCACGTTTGTCGTTCGGGTTTGTTGCAGGCGTTCGACGAGGCGACGCAAGACGTGGCAGCGCTCAACACCAAGCTGCGCACCGCTGGTTCACAGCGCCTCGTTTTGAGCTCAGCGCCTCGCCCTCAGACCGAGGCCGTGACGACGCAGCCGTTCAACCGTGACGGACTCGTCTTCGAGGAACAGTCACCTGACGGATGGCTTTACTGATTACCTACCGCCCTCGCCCCTCAACCCTCTCTCTCCTCTAGCAATTTGATCAGTGCGTCAAGGGTCAAACGAGTTGCAAACCTAGGTCGGTCACGTGATTTCTAGGCGTCGAGTTCTAGCTGATGACGTAACTCATGGGTAGAGTGGGGTCTATGTTGGTAGTTAGCTGCGATTGTCACAGTCCGTTTCCCGTTGACATTCTGTGCCATACATATTTACTTACTTATTTACTTACTTAAACTTTTAGTGGTGTAGCTATTTTTTGTTGTGCATGGGTCTAAAAATGGTGTCATTGTTCAAAAGCGATTGTTTTTGGTGGTTTAAATGCCATAGAACTAAAGAATGCGTAAGATCTCGGTTTTCTGCTTGAGCTCTTCTCTACGAGGCTTCCCCGCTTTAAATTTTCAAAACACGCCGGAAAGATGCAGGATAAGGCCTTTTATGAGAAATACTAGTGTAAATGCTAGCAACCACATTTTTGTGCAGTCTGCATTGAGCTATTGAAAAAATACATTGTTTACAGCGTAGAACACAAGTTACTTTACCAGTACAAGCAAAGAGAGGCCTAGAATTATCTACAAGGAGCTCGAACCTGAAATTACAGTTCTCACATGTCTATATTTCTACCTTAACCATTGATTGCTTTAAGCGGGGAATCAACTTCTGAGCTGGGGCCGTGCTTTGGAACAATCTCTTAATGGTTTTGCGAAGTAGAATTTTTCATTAAATTACCCACCACGTAATCGCAGGTTGGTCGGTCAGCAAAGCAATATTTTGTTTACGAGTTTTGCAATATCTATAACACCTATGCTATTCTGCTGCATTCATTATGCTTAAATGCATCCACAGCGGCGTCGATCCCTTGGAGGTGAGGGGGCGAGAAGGTAATCCCTCAATAGAAAACAAAAAGCCCAGCTGTCGCTAGGATAGCCGACCGTACTGATTGTCAGTGACCTATAAGGTCATCCAAGGTCGATGATTTTCATTTTATTTGAAAGCCAATATGCGACTTTCTATCAATGATCAGTAGCAACCTAGGCTTTATCTTGCACAGTTTAGCCACAGTTCATCCGTGACGGACAGACAGACAGACAGACGGACGACAACCATAACAACAACTCGACCGTTACTTAAGTACGATCGGCTAAAACCGTGGTGAAATGTGAGTATTTGCCTCCGGATAAAATTTCGCTTTTTCTTATTTGATCCACCCGTTTCCCTCCCCCAAATAAATTTGTATCTACGCTGCTGCTTACCTACGCGTTACTGAATACACCAAGTTTTTTACTAAATTAAGTGCAGTTGCTGTTGCTGAATATTGAATTTTACGCCAAGAATATAGCAGTGCAATATTATGACCAATGACAAGACCACGACCAAGACCGATACCAAGGCAAGTCTGCGACCAGTTTTATCATAAGACCACGGTCTCGGACCCAAAGATTGCCACTGTATAAAAGCAATTGGGATAACTATCGATATGAATGCTGATGTTATGCGTAGTCTATACCGTACGTAAATATATAGTAAATACTAGTCAATTATTATTGCAGTATTGCCACACACATACGGAGTGCCTGGCGAACGGTGTTCGAATGCGTAGCTTTCATCGGTACAATAGCGTGTTGTTTTCGAGTATTGTGCGGTAATACTGATTATTTTAGCTTAGTTAAACTACGTACGTACTCACTTACTTACTTACTTATTAGACTCGCGGTGGCGCAGTTTGAATCGGATTTGCTCAGTAACCGCCGTTCTCTAGATTTTGATCGATTTCGCGACTAGTTTTCTTAGTAGCGATAACTAGTGATGAGTGATGGCGTCATTCCGCTGCGATCGAATAGTTACTTACTGTTTTTCTACAGCTGATGTGCGCTGCACGCGTTATCGTTCAAAACGAGTTTATTGCTTAGGCGTAGCTAGGGTAGGGCACTGGGGTGGGGCGGCAATAGCCCCCAAGAATCCAAAATTGACATAGCACCAAAACCCGACTCGGATTTGTCTTTAACTGTATCGTCCACCCCATACGCATATATTCATTTGTACTGCACGTAAACGACTAAAATGTTGCCATTAGATGCATTTTGAGAGCCCGAAGTGCGTAAAAATGCGTTTACGGTCGCGTCGTCGTCCTAGACCTCGCTCGGTGAGTTTACATTGCTCTTGCAGACCCTCATAACCAGATTTTAAAGTAGAGGAAAAAGCGAAAAAGTGAAAAAAAACGTAAAGGAAAAGCGGGAAAAGAAAGCAAGGGGAGGGAGGAGTCTCAGGAGTGCCCCCAAGACAATGTCTGGCTACGCCTGTGGTTTTTTGATCAGCTCAGTATAAAAGTTTTTAATATTTGCGAGATTACGGTGGTCCACCTGGGCTTCGTGGTTATATCTTTGTATTGAGCTACCTTAGCAAAATAAAACGACCAAATATAACGACCAATTTGAGACAAAAATCAAATGTTAAACGTTTGTTGCATTTATTTAGGTGTTATCATTACCGTTTTTTGGTGAATGAAGATGTATTTTTCACTTAAGGGTCATTGACGTGTAGCGTAAGATGAAGTGGGGTCATAAAATCTTCTCTCGGTTCCACTCATGAATGGCAGCGAATGAAACTGGTGGTTTAAACACCAGTCTATTTTAGCTACGGCTGCCATCAACGCTACCGTGTTTTTGTGTCCTTGTGGTGTTGTGGTGTTGTGCGTTGCTGGCAGATAATAAATGGTGGTAGCTTTCGTGGTAGCGTTAGTTCTTGAAACAATAATTAAGACCGGGTAGACAGGAGTATATAGGCTTACGAGCGTATAAGAATGCTCCGTTCACACTTTACTATTATCAGTGCCGATATTTCATGACATAGTTCGTCTTTTTAATTCTCACCACATTGTCTGCAGTGTTATAACCGTCCCCATGATCTCACTTTATTCAAGCGGGACGATTGAAACGCGTCTCGCGTCTGTTTATAACATGCATGTTTCACGCGGAACACACCGTCGATTATGGTCATGAAATAAGCACTTTCTGATGCGTTCTAGAGTGCATTATGTTTTGCTGCACTTGCGCAGTACACTCTAGAGTGGTAAAACATAGGCCTATACTTACTATCGTTGTCATTATTGTTGTTTTTATATTGTTATTTGTGTTATAAATTCTAAATTTTTTCGCAATCGTAAGTTCTTCGATATATAGCTTAGTTTACTTTAGCTTTGTTATTTTTCACCTCGTGTTTCTTGGACTGGGTCGGCCGTCAATTAAATAACATAACATTTTTGACAGTTTAAAGGTTTCCGTTGCATTGTTTAAGTGTACTTGAAAACATTGGCCCTTTTGAGAACACAAAGGAGGCCTCTTATTATTTATGTTACTTTTGATCTGCCGTTGCCGGTGCTTTGTGTTAATATTAACGTAACCTATGTTGTGATTTTGCAATATCGTTCGAATATTATATGTGGATTTAATATTGAATGTTTTGTACCGTATATATATATACATATATATATATATACCGGGTGGCGCAAAAAACGTCCTGAACATTTTCATGCATTATTCAGCCGAATGGTCGAAATGAATCAGCTCAAAAGCATTTATGTAATGAGCAAACGTCAACGAATATGTGTAGAAATTTTCGCCTAAAACACTTCGATATTAGCCGCGATACAAACAAAATAGCGTTACACGCCATTAAGCAATTTTTGCAAGCGGTTCGTCATTTGCGTTGCCGCTCGTACGCAGGCTATGCCAAAACGTCACAGTAGGCCGGATCATCAGTCAGCTGATCAGCAGAAAAAGTGCTGAATAGGTCTTCCATTCTCTTTTGCCACTACTGCTAGACGTGTTTCCCACTGCCATACGGCTTTTCTGATTGCAGACGTCTGAGGCGACATCATGCCATTTGTCTGAGATAAAATTCTGAAGATCTTTGAGTTCGCAAATGGTTCACGCCTTTCTTCGCAGACAAGTTGTTGCAAGGTATCCCAAACTAAATAATGTAGTAGACTGAAATCTGTTAAATGCGGTTTCCATTCCTGTAAGCTGACAAAATTGGGCGTGTTGTGTTGAAAAAAATTTTGAGTTGCTTTGATGCGGTGTGATGGAAAGTTGTCTTTACATAATGAAATTTTTAACTCGCCTTACGTCAATAAGCGACATTCAGTGATGTCATAAGTGAGGTCAGTGAAATTTATAAGTAAGTAAAAGTACATATTGGTCTACACATATACAAAAGGAAATTTATCTCCGTGAAGTATACGCGCCGTTATAGTTATGCAAAGTTCGGGACGTTTTTAGCGCCACCCGGCATACAGAGTAGGCCAAAAAATGGCAGCATTTTTTGTACGCTTCATAACTTCGCCAAATATCAACCGATTTCCAAAATTCTTTCATTGTCAGAATCAGGAGACAATTTGCAATAAAATTGTCACTATAAATTTCACTACCCCAAAGTGTGTTACTACACTACCTTGTGAAATATCAGTGTCTTAAGAATAACAATTAAAAACAAGACGACTTTTGTAACAACAAATTTTAAGAAATTAACGATAGAAACAACGTGTTTGTTGTCTCAGTTATTGTCTTAAAATCACATCTCACAGTTTTCACATCAAATGTTCAACGTATCTGCCTTGCTGCTGGACGACGCACCCAAGCCGGCGACGCCACTGATCAATGGTGCGATCAACCAAACGCTGTGGCAGTTTGCCCCGCTCAGTGACAATCACCTGCTTCAGCTGGTTGACTGACGTGAATTGTCAGCACCGATAGGCAGCCTGTTGAAGAATATCCCAAACTACATAATGGACCGGATTTAAGTCGGGGGTTGTTTGCGGCCACATGCCAGGCTCGATCAAACTGGTTAATGGCGTCGCCGGCTTGAGTGCGTCATCTGACATCTCACGAGGTAGTGTAGCGACACACTTGAGGTGTGGTGGGATCTATAGCGACCGTTTCATTACAAATTGTCTCCTGATTCCCACAGTAAAAGAATTTTAAAAATCGGTTAATATTTGGTAAAGTTATGAGGTGTACAATAAATGGTGCCATTTTTGGCCCACCCTGTATATATTGCAGAGGACGGTGCGTAGCGTATGCTGACTCGAGCTGCATAATCAAAACGTATTAATGTACATAAACTTTTTAGTATCAGCGATAGAAATGTGTCTGCATGTCTATGTTATATAGGAATCATAGACGTGGCCGGAAAGAAGAATTTGCAGAGCACCAAAAACCGAATCGAATCGAATTTGTCCTTACCGGCATCACCCAACTCTAGCAGTCATTTGCATTGCACGTGAAGGACTAAAAAGTTTGACAGGAGACGCGTTTCTAGAGGGGGCGACTGAAAATGCAAGTACGGAAAGGGGAACAGAGGTTTATCTTCAGCAGTGAAAGACGATACAGAAACAAGTAATTCAGAGACGATGCAGAAACAACTTGCTTGCCACTTTTGCCATCCAGTAATTATCTAAAGCGCTTTAACACATCTTGGCACATTTTGGCCATGTCATGAGATTAAAAAACCGCTGCCACAGAGATTTCTTGACTATGTTCGAAGAAGCTGGTTAATGAAAACAAGTGTTAGGCCAACACGATTTGTTTATCTACATGAGCTATGATCGATTATATTGTAACTCTAGTTGCGCTCTGCTAACTAGTAACTACTGATCAATAAACGAGTATGATAACGATGATGTAAGTGGACGTATTCAGGGAACAAATAATGGTGTAGAGAGTTTTCACAACATTTTAGACGATTGATTCTACAATTAGACACAAAACAACTGCAGATTTTGTTTAGCAGTTTTAATGTTGTTTGACAAGCACTGATTGTTTCATTGTAATTTCCACACAAATATTTAAATGCAGATTTGTATTTGCATTGTCCATCCTTGCATTTTCCAGTACTTGCATTTTCAGCGCTTTCTTTTAGAGCCCAAAATGCGTAATAAATACGTTTTCGGCCGGGCCCGCTCTGCGGACCCCACTGGATTTTTTTCAGGGAGAGAGATAAGAAGGACTAGAAAAGGAAAGGGGAAGGAAAAGAAAGAAAAGGAGAAAGTGGGTGAGGGAAAAGAGGGACTCAGGAGTGTTCCAAATCTACGTTTGTGTACCGATTGGCTATAGCGTCAATGTTACTCAGTATAGACGTGATATTCGACGAAACGAAGTATATTATAATGTGTATGTTAAACCACTGTCTGAAGTGCTATAACACTAGAGATAGCCAGTAAGACCGTGGAATGAATAGCTGTTGATGTCACTTAGTGTTGTTTGCTGACCAGTGATTTCTGTTGTGTTAGAGATGTGTCGATGTATAAGTTTTTTTGCTATTTTATTCAGAGTTGTATATCGGTTTGGTTTGAGAGCGAAGGCGAGCCGATCGCGAACTTATTTCGTCAACTGCAAACGTGGGCGCCCATAGGCAGATCGAAAGGGGTGCGTTCTAAGCTTCCTAATTTTTATTCCAAAATTTTTATACGTTTGTGCGTTGCAATAACGAGTACGCGTTCTACACTATAAAATCATGTCAACCCAGTGCTGTAGTGCTGCGCAATTTTAACCCTGACCTTTGACCTTTTGAACCAAAAATTAGCTCACAGATTACTTCTGCTCAGTGGAACGTATACACTAATTTCGGTTATTCCACTACGCCTTTTATTTTACGACATTGAAGCGCGTATGGGACAGACAGGCAAACGGAAAGACGGGCAAGACACGACCGTCAATATTGCGGCCTATTAGGACGCCCGGACAACAGTTACTGTTTGTGTTTAGTAATTATAGCTATTTTACGCTGTCAGTTTGCGTGGAATACAACAGCAGTTTTTGGTTCTTCACACGGGAACAAATTATACCCTAGAGGCTGGAACTAACGCCTCAGCGTCCTTACAATAAATCCCGAAGACGCCCAGGATTGCAGATAGCTAACGGGGAAGGCGTGATGTTATGAACTAAAAATAGCCTGTAATATATCGTATTGTGTGACGAGCGTTATTTGCTTTTTACATGTATTGTCTTCAGTGTTTTAGAGAGACAAAAAGCATATTGTTGTCGTAACTGTTTTGTTAACGGGAGGACCTGCAGAGCCATGTGGCCATAGTATGAGCAGAATTGAATGAAAACGCAAAAATAAGGCCGTGGTTACATGTAAAAAGAAGACATTTTTAACAGTATTTCACAAATGTTTTCGCTTTATTTTGTATGTGTGTAACCACGGCCTGGGTTTCGTGATCATACGAAATTCTGTAAGAGCTGAGACATCTACGAATAGTTATTTTCATTTTGTATTCTAGCAATACCACGTGATAGCATTGAATCGATGCATTTTCATTTTATTTGTCTAATTATTCGCTTATTTATTTAATTTGTGCGATATATTAACCGGTTGGTATTTACGAAACTTTCTCGAGGGGTAATACTGAGCTGCAGTAATTTGTATACCGATTTTTTTAATAGATTGTCTAAATGTTTGTGATAACTTTCCATCTGGATATAAGCTCACGTCGTTTAAAAATAAATTTATTGATGCGCGTCGTAGGTTCCTTACACGAAAAAAATATGATTCAAATGCTTACATAAATCGTAAAATTTTTCGAATGCAAACAAAAGACCGCGTTTACCTTTTGTTTGCTGATGTTAACTTTGCGCGAAACTTCGCTTCGGTTCTCACATTGCGTATTGTCCACGTTTCTGCAGGGCGGCGAACGAAGTTAAATGCCGTCGTCACGACTGTGCTCTAGTTACGAGAGTCGTTCGATAAATAACTTAACTAACCAGTGCCATTCTGTTAGTTTTCTAAATATTAAAAATCCTAAATATACGTTTTGTAAGGAATTTAATTCTGAGCTGCAGCTGTGAGTTTTATTACGATGACGTCACTATGACGTCATTTAATATCATTTAATACGACGACATTCCCACTGAAATCCTCTCGTAACGAACAGCGTGCCGTTATTGTTTTTGTTAGTAAGCAACCAAACTCAATGCAAATTAGATTCATTTTGAGATGCATTCCGTATATGGCAACAAGTATTTTACGAAGCGAACAGCATACTTCTGGCGTATGAAAATGCTAGGTAGGCCTAAGCACAAATTTGCATCATATACTGAGGTGCAATCAGACGTTCTTCAGAGACGTGGACAGCAGCCAACATCGTTCTTTGCATTGGGCATTCAAAAGCTTGTCGACAGATTGGACAAATGTTTAAGCAAACTTTAACAAGTACGTTAAAAAAACAATACAGTAATTTTTACTCCTCGCGCGCTACGTTCCTAACGTAGCGAAGAGGAGTATATAAGATCAGTGTAATATTGAGCACCGACCGACGACCGACCTCTGTTCTTGGAGGAGTCTTCCTGGAAAAACTTCCAACGGCCATATCTCCATAACGGTGCTAGATAGACGCATGGTCACTATGGACCACCGATAGGAAGTCGACCCCCGGGAGTCGAATGGTCACGTGACCGATGACGTCATTCGCGGTGTGAAAAGAAAGGAACTAAAAAGCAGTTTTAAAAATACAGGAGAAAATAATGCGCGCGAGGAGTACATCAGATTGGTCACAATCTAAAATATTTCTTGTTAGCAATTAAAGAGACGACATTAACTTGTTAACTTTGTTTATTTTTTTTCCTTTTAATGCTGTTTTTCATTAACGAGTTCTGATAGATTACTGCTGGAGAAAATAATACATGTAAAAACTGCGTTTTATGAACAGATGACATCAAAATAATGATATCACCATCAAAAAAAAATTCTACGCATGTTCGAAATAAAATTTCTTACAAAACGCATATTTCACATTTTTCATATTTAGACAAATAACAAAATGACACTGTTTTGTAACTTTTTTATTGAACGACCCTCGTTGTTTAGGTTTTTTCTGCTGTTTGCTACGAAGTAGCTGAGTTATAGTATGGATAAATGTTATGCGTATACGTTTAGAATAACTGTAGTAATGTGCTCACAAGATATTGAGATCATAAACGTCACTGTATGTCTCTGTATATGTACGTAGCCGCGATGTATCGCGTAGTAGGCCTAGGCCTAAATGAAGCGTCTTACGAGTATGTCTGTGTCGCCGGAGATTTGCAGTTAATGGAATGTTCTCAACGAGCAGATTACTGTTGTTGTTATTCCTTCGCCCCAAACCAGGGCTCGAAGAGGGACGGTATGGACCGGTATGGCATACCGGCACTTCCTTGGCCGCCTGTAAAGCATACCAGTGCTTCTTTTCTGAAAAAAGACATACCGGTATGCTTTACAGGCAGTTTTCTGACATTTAGGCAACTGGTCGCTGGTGTTTGCATTGATCAGTGGCCAAAATAGAGCTAGCTCGAAGGGAGGAAGGGAAGAAAGGCAAAGTTATCATACCGGCAGTGGCACTTATTTTTACCACTTTGAGCCCTGCCCCAAACTGGTATCAGCGTAAAGGTATCAGCTCTGTCCTTACTTCACGTAAAGAATGATAATCAGTGGCGTATTTAGGGGGGGCATGGTACGATGTCCCCCTCTTTGGCCCGATCATGAAAATTTTTTACAGGCGACTTTATATGAAAAGGTGCGTTTTTTGCCATTTTCCAGCAAGAATTGCAAAATTCAACAATGTTTGGTGGTCTTTTGCGTTTCCAAATTTCAGAAAAATGGGCGAATTTGCAGTTTCCATTAAACATTCAGAAGCAAAAAGTGTTTCAACTTCAGGGGGTCTTCGCCCCCCTGACCCCCGACCAGGGGCTCTGTCCCTGGACCCCGCTGGGGGCTCCGCGCCAGACCCCCGTTATAGGCTCGCGCTCCACGCGCTCGCCATGCCCCTTTTTGGCAAATCTTAAGTACGCCACTGATCATACAGGTTTTATATTATTTTAATTTATCGCACGGTGACTCGAACGATGTTTATTGTGGTCACGTGATTACAGTGCGCAGACGACAGCCTGAAATGAATATGCAAATCCGTGCGACAGCCTCAGTCACGTGACCACAGTATCTTTCGGTTAAATTGCGAGTGCGTGCCGCGGCCAGATTAGGAGCTAGCTCATAGGCTGCCAGTCTCGGCTATTAATAGAACGTCATTGGGCGTGCACTTCGCAAACTAGTAAAACACCCCGTACCATTGTTTTATGCAATAAATAGGCCTAACATCATAGACGAAATCAGACACTAATATCGATTTCAAACATCGACTTAGCAAAAACTGAAACCCATTTTCTTTCAGGGTAGCAGTTTTCTGCAATCCATTAAAAAATCAAAACCAGTTTTGTGAAACTAGGGTTAACTACCAAAACTGTCTCTTGACCAGGTTTTCGTTTGTTTACTTGTGCAAGATTTAACGTAAATAAACCAAAAATTGAAATAAATTCATTTTTAGCATTTATGTAATAGCTTTATATGACAGATATTTTCGTATGCGTGAGTTGTAAATGTGAAATTGTTTGACAAAATCATTGTTTTACGTGTGTATATGCCTGGTCATCGTACTGTATTTATCACCGGTTAATTATATTGACAACTGACTGAAAAAAAGTTCAAGAATTTTGCATAATAAAACAGTCATGCACTTCAATTTTGGTCATATTTACGTTTAATCTGGCACAAGTAAACAAACCAAAACTCTTTTTCAACCAGGATATTTGATCCAAAGATGGTTTCGCCAGTTTCACGATACCGGTTTCGGTTTTATATTGAATTGCAGAAAACTGTTACCCTGAAAAGAAACCGGTTTCAGTTTTTGCTAAATCGATTACACTCTTAGAATTATAATTTCCAAAATATGTTGAGACCCCTGTTAATGCATTGTTCAAAAAATGAAAAAGCATACAGCATCCAACTGCAGCTAAACCACATCACTGCTTGTTACTGTTCTGTAGCTGCACATCGTTAATTGTAAACAGTCAGATCATCGCTCAGTTTGATAAACATAGTATCCTTCATGAGACTCACTCAAGTTTCGGTATCTTCCAGTTTCGAAAGTCAATAAATCAATATTAATCTAAAATTTTTAAAGTTATCTAAGTAATATAAACTAATGTTGTAAGTCCACTGCAGATTAATTATAGATTAAGTTGATACAGGAAAAGTTGGTAAAAAAACTTCGCAAACAAATAAGTTTTTAGTCGCTGTCGAAAGCTGGATAACAACTCGACAGACGTCACGTGTTACGAAAGGTCGTTTTAAGTTCGTCGGCCGACAACAGACAAAGCTCGGTTGATTTTCCCGTAGTGACTCTGTGAGTTCCATGCTGAGTGAGACTAGCGACAGGGCCGCCGTGTCGTTAGCACTGGCGTATTTCTTGATAAATATTTTTGTACATGTCATAAAATTCTATGGTACGAATTTGTAAACAAACACTAGGGGTTTTGATACCGACAACACATAAATTGCATAAACTGCACGGTAGCGTCACACGTGGTAAGCAGGAATCACAAAACGTTTTTTTGGTTTCTTTTTTATATCGCTGTATTATTCTTTATTTATGTTATTCGTTGTAGACGAATTGCGGCTTGTACGTAATTATCTATATATGTCTTTCTTCCGCACTGACGAATGAATCATTCTGAGGCTATTGTCAGTGCGGGCCGCATTGTCAGTGCGGGCATAGTGTGCCTCCAGTGTTTGAATGGTGGCATCAAATGCAGCCTGCCCGCCGTACACAAGCATTTGCACGTGCTGCAACAACAGCCAGCATTGTAAAGAACAGTGAACAACTATGCCCGCACTGACAATGCGGCCCGCATAAGTAGGATAAAAGAATAATTACTGCAAATGCAACTAATTGCACAAGATAGAATTTCTAACAGTTTCTAGTGTAACGACATAAAATACAAAGATGCCTGTCGTAGTTGCATTATTCATGTGTCGGCATTTCTTGATAACCTAGGGGTACTTATTCTGCACAAGCTGCAAGTAACGCACATTGTTTGAGAGACAGTATAGAAATATGAGTGTCAGGTTTGCTATTGACTTATCTAGTGTTTTTTGGTGCTGCATTTTAGTTGTCAATTTAGTGCAATGAATTAGATTCATTTCTGTATTTTTCTAAAACTTGTGTAATTGAAATGTGTTGGTTGTGGTTCATTACGCATGAAAGCAGCTGCTGCTTTCAGCGCGTCTTAGCCATCGCAGTTCTGTCTGTCCATCCGTCCATTCATCACACGGGTGGATCAGTCAAAAACAGTGCAAGCTAGGATCACCAAATGATCACCGTCGGCTGCCTGGAAGATTCTAGTTTTAGGAACCGTAAAGCTAAATTTGAAGGGGGTCACCCCGAACGAGGGCGCTAAGTGAGAGGGGGTTGGGTAAAATTTGCGATTTTTGGCCAGTAAGTCTCTAATAGGAAGTCGTACACTGGCTCTCGATTGGCGCCAAATTCAATGACCTTGAATGATCTTGAATGCCAAGATAGGGGGTTTTATGGATTTTTTGGCGATTTGGGGCTGCGAGACACATTTCAAGAGCGAATTGCGCCGAAACCAATTGAGACAGAGAGGGACAAGCTGCATATGAAAATTTCAGCATTAAACATAGATTTTGGCGGTCCAGGTCTTGATTTTCTAGGTTCAAGGAAACTTGTGCACAAAGGCATCAAAGAGCGGTACCCCGTAAAAGTCGTTATTTTACTGTTATTGTCCAGTAACTGCTATAGGCTTTTGTGCGTCTCGTGAGCATTAGCTCAAATTTCTTGTTTTTTCACGTTATGTATTTAGATTTAAATTCTGAGCTGAGACAGTTTGAGAGACAGTATAGAAATATCAGTGTCAGATTTGTTATTGACTTAGTGTTTTTTGGTGCTGCATTTTAGTCGTTAATGTGGTGCAATGAGTTAGATTTATTTCTGTATTTTTTAAACTTGTGTGTATACAAGTAATTAAAATATGTTGATTGGGGTTCATTTTTCTCATTTTTATGCGCAACAGCAGGTACTGCTGTAGCGCATCTTTCATCGCAATTCTGTCCGTCCGTCCGTCCGTCTGTCCATCTGTGTCACATGTGTGGATCAGTCGAAAACGGTGCAAGCTACGATCATCAAATCTTCACCATCAGCTGCGCGGAAGACTCTAGTTTCAGAAACATAAAGCTTTTCCAGAAATTCGAAGGGGGTCACCATGAACAAGGGCGCTAAATGAGAGGGGGGTAGGCAAAATTTGCGATTTTTAGCCAATAGGTCACTGTATCTCAGAAATGGTGAGAGATAGGGCCTAGGTTACTATTAATCACTAATAGGAAGTTGTACACTGGCACTCGATTGCCACCGAATTCAATGACCTTGGATGATCTTGAATGCCAAAATAGGGGCTTTTATGCATTTTTTGGCGATTTTGGGTTGCGAGACACTTTTTAAGAGCGAATTTCATACTATATAGCTGTCATTATGATCATTGTGTCGGATAATGATTGCTAGGATTGATGAACTTAGATTTGTTCGCAGGGGGTCTTCATACATGCACTGCTGTCGCACGTTCCCTTTGCATTAGCTGGGCTTTCTTGTGTATTTTGGTTGTATTCTATAGGCTTTCATAAATAACGTACATGTATTAAAGCTGGGTGACATAATATTCTTGCAAATAGGATAGGAATTTCTTTATATGGTAGATTGGTTAGTGGTTACTTATGTTTTTAATACTTATTAGGCTACACAAAGGAGTGCTTTAATAACACAGTCATACTGACAATAGCTTAGCTTAGAAATCAGTCACTTGTCAGTTCAGATCTACGCTGACAATAACATTTACGATTGAATAGGTGTAGAATCCTACAAAGTGCTCAACCAGACAACCATTATGCCCACAAGCCTCCGTGTACCTTGCAGGTGGAGATAGTAGGCCTAAGCTAATTTGTATCATTCTTTTGGTAGGCCTACGTTACCTTGATTTAGTATCAGGCTAATTAAGTGACCCGCGTTGTTTTTTGCGCAGCCGTTTTATCTATAATATAATGCGTCAGTACGTGATTACTGTGTGTCTGCACCATTTGTGATGTGCCGATGTCGATTCGATATTTAAATGTGAGCCTAAGCCTACGCTAAGTTGATTATTTGGTTTGATTTTATTTCATTTCAATTTTGCAGAATGCGGATTGTGGAAAAACTCTTAAGATGTAACTTGTGGAATGTTCCTCAGGTGAAATTCCACAAAATACATCTTTTTAAAATTCTACATTCCGCTAAGTATACCTTTCTGTCACGGAGTGTAAATGCTCAATGTTTAGTCGCAATTTCAAAAAATGTTATCACAATTTTTTTATGCAAAACAGTAACAGAAACTACTAAAGTGCCTATAATGGCACTTCATGTGTACTAACATAAGAGACTAACTGAGCTGATGCATGCACCGGTATGACTAATGGTAACTGGAACTTTGGATCTGGCCAGATTTGTATCCAGGCCAAATTTTTGGATGGAGGATCTGGATCAAAGGTGGATCAATAAAAACCACTGGATGTTTTTTTTTCCAATCTGATCAGGTGCACCCTATTACACATGCCAAAACCACGAAACTTGTAGTGCATGCTCTAGGTGGCACAACTAAAAAACGTCTTCTACCATATCCTAAGGCTAGCCTTAATCTTAATCCTAATGTGGTTTTAATCCATAGCCCTAAATCAAACCCTAATGCTAATCCTAATCCTAACTTTAACTTCAGTCCAGGCAAAATGGGATTAGGCAAAACAGGATTAAAGGAAATGGGAGGACACCTCCACTTTGCTTGGTATTGATTTCTGATGTGTTGTTGTTTGTTGTTGTAGGTTTCTGCAACGGGTTTACTATTCTTTGTGACAGCGTATAACCCATCAGATGTCATCGCAGAATGTAGTAGAAGCTTGTGGCTTCACTGTTCGTACTCTTTACTGCTGCGACGTTTGCGGATTGGAAGTCGGCGATCGTGATGTTATAGTAAAGCATCTGGCAGCAGACCACCATGACACAGGGCTGGAATTTGCTGATTACAGTGTCTCTTTGGATCTGGACGTAGCAGGACACCAGCAGAACGATGTTACATCCTCCACGGTGCTGTCTGCAAAGCACTTGAGACGAAAGTCTCACGTTTCGGTGGAACAAACAGATAGTCAGTCTGCTGCGCTGAAGAAACCCAAGCCTCGTTTCACAAAGCCGCTTGTCTGCCCCAAGTGTGGTCAAGCGTATAAATATATGGGCTGCTTCAAGCGACATGTCAAGCGGGAACACAGTAAGTCGGCCTCAAGTATAACTGATGGTGAGGCTGTCACCGCCTTCCAGTTAGCATCTGATGTGATTAATTTATCCGATGGTGAACTGGAACAAGATTCCAATGCAGATAGTTTGTTAAATAATGTCCACCAACTTGAGCTTAAGGAAGTGACATACAAATTGGATGAGGTTTTGACTGGCGGTGCGTCGGATAACAAACAGCCAGCAGATGAAGCACTGAAATCGCTGCAAACAGCTCCGTACTGCTGTCCGGAATGTCCGAAGCAATTGCGGACTCGTTGCGCATTTCAGATTCATATGACAGATAAGCACACCGGTTGGACGTATGTCTGTAAGTGGTGTGGCCGGCTGTTCACAGCAGGGCACCGGCTTCATTCTCACATGATTTTGGACCATGGTAAAGTTCCGAGATGTGACCCGGTGGATTTGTCAGAAGTTGTGCTTGGTTCTCGTCGCTGCATGATCTGTCGCTGTCGTTATCGTGGCGAGGAAGAGTTCGCAAAGCACGTGGCGAGCCATGATGACAGTCTGCCGGCGTTCGCGTGTACCATGTGCTCCGGTCGTTACTTCACCAAGTCTGGACTGAGATGTCACACGCGGCGCATCCATGCTGGTGAGTGACTGAGTTGGTTCGTGTCAGCACATGAGACAACATTTCATGCTATAACATGAACCGAATGAAAGTGTTCAACCATAGTCACTAGATAAGTGAATAAGTGAGGTGGATTTGAGTCGCAAAGCCTACATTTTGGGAGAGTTAAGAGGCAAAATTGAAATTTTTAGCCCCCATAGTCTCTTTTACCAGAAATTTGCAGATGGCATTGGTAACTTTTTGACCCCCCCCACTTTTAACCCATGGCACCAGTGGCAGATCTCCCTGAGCCCCTATGCATAAGTAAACACTTTAAAATATGCTTTGCTGAATGCTAATTAAAAGTTTGTGTGTCAGGAAAATTATTGCCACCAGATGTTATATTTTAAGGCTAAAATGCACCAAATTCCATTTCGGCTAGGCTCCACCTCAGACCTTGCTGGGGGAGCTTGCCATGCTCCCCAGTCCCCCTAGCTGGATTCAAGGGGTCCTACTTCTAAGGGAAAGGGAAAGGAAAAGGGGGAAAGGGGAGGAAATGGAAAGGGGAAAGG
>Ga0209367_1004029_pt1 | contig 20143 bp, 10 predicted proteins | sample WorMetLIZISLAND2_FD_187412 | JGI IMG/M metagenome (GOLD analysis project Ga0209367, IMG submission 187412) | Marine gutless worms symbiont microbial communities from Max Planck institute for Marine Microbiology, Germany - Olavius geniculatus... ...
ACCCCAGTCAGCTGTACCAAGGTCCCCACCTTCCGTAACCCATGTAAATGAGTTACTACTCATTTTACCGTCCCACGGAGGGTAGAAGGCTGAGTCGGCTGAATTATATACAGGTCATCATAACCACTCTTCATCAGATGCAATCAACAATTGGGTGGATTTAGTTACAAAGAATAAGTAAAAATGAGAACAGTGGCTGTAGTGGTGCATGGGCTTATAGTCACACAATTTAGCTTGGTATAAAAATCAGCAGAATTATTTGGCGTTCTCCATTCTATATTTATCAAATCAACTCCAGCAGTGTCAGTGAATATAAAATTATGGCTACAACACAAACACTGACAAATCATTTTAGTTACAGCTCCAGTTCTCGTGCACAAAAATACTTATTCCATTCTCGTTCATCAAAATAATACTGAATTACTACTATAATTCACACAGCCACATGAACTCTCTTAGTGCTTTCTAGTTATTATTAACTTAAACTAGCATTCTCATAAATTATAATAAATAGTCCATTTTAAGCTTCCTCAAAAATGGGGTACTAAGGGTTAAAAAATAATGATATTATTATTATTATTATTATACAAGACAAATGGTAAATTCTATCTACCTGTCTTCCAGTGACCATAATATCATTTTCGCACGTTTCACTGCTAGTGGCGTGGTTCGTGCAGATGTGATGTTTAATGCACCATTTACACGGATACTCGCTGTCCGTACATTTTATACAGCTGTGCAGAAACAAATATATCACATGCCAGGAAAACACACCAGCTGTGAGAAGTTGTACAAATCCTACTGCTAACTTAAAACAATAATGTTACTACAAATTACAATAGTTTTATCATTTGACACGAACACATTTTTCATTTCACGCAAAAAAATCTAAATTATATTTTTTCATAAATTCATTCACTGTATATCAACTGTTGCCGTTCTGGTACAATAAACACAGAACAGCAAATTACTGCAGAGATAAATTCAGGCTAAACTAGAAATACGTTCTGTGGAACGAGGTATCTGTCCCATTGCCACGCTATACAGCCTAGCAGCTGCGTTTCAGTGTTTGACGCTTGTCTTTGAATAAAAACCTTTGGTTACCATAACAACAAAGGTCTTCAGGGGAGAAATTTACATGACACCACTGCATAGCCCGAGCCCAAAAATAGGGGGTAGGTGAAAACAATGTACAATTATCTTCTGCGGGAGCCGAGTTATAGTCAATTTTGTCCCAAAATTTCTTGCCATACCAACAGGGGTGGCAGGGGAGAAATTTAAATTACACCATCGAATAACCCAGGCCCGAAAATAAGGGTGTAGGTGAAAACAGCGCGCAATTATTTTTTCACGAGGGCCAAGTTGTAGTCAATTTTTGTCCCAAAATTCGTTGCTATGGCAACAGGGGTTGAAAAGAGAAATTTTAACAAATTATCGAATAGCCCGGACCCGAAAATAGGGGATAGGTGCAAACAGCATGCAATTATCTTTTACGGAGACCAAGTTATACCGCTTTGAAGTCTCCATAGGCCATAATGCAAATTTTTTAAAAATTGGGGGTAAAAATAAAAAAAAAGTTATCAGATTTTTATCCCAAACAAACTCGATCTTACTTTTTGGGCCCCGAGTCACCGTGCAAAAGTTCATTAAAATTGAATTAAAATTGCGGCCGTAGGAGTGTTTACAGACAGACTGACAGAATGACAGACAGACGCAAGTGATTTTATAATCTGTCCCTCGCCATGCTATAGCAATGGGACAGATAAATATTGCAAGGATTATCATGGCTTTATAGCACGTTTTAACAAATTGCACACACGACTAATGAATAATTTATAATAGTCATTCGCTTTTATGCTTTCTGTGATGCAAATCAGTTCACTTAAAGTAACTTATAAGCTCATGTGCTTTATTGCTATTTTTATAGCAAGTAAGTAAATTTGGATAGCACACAATGTAGGCGCAAAAATAGCGGATTAGACATTGATTTTTAACGTTATACACCATATAAATTTTACTTACTAACTTTTACTTACTTATATAAAGCTAAGCTACGTACGAGGTGTGGACACTGCAGTCGTAGAATGTGAAGTTAGTGACAAGGAAATCAGGCGTTCCAGTCAGCCGCACCGACAACTGCATGTCAATGTGATCTGAATCGAGACAACATTATCGTCAATGTATTGAAAAAAAGTACTTTGGTTCATTACACAAGCTCCACCGCAGCAGTCTTTGAATCACGACATCTACTGACGTGTACGTGAGACAACTGGCTATCAAATGACCATTAAATTTCCCACCTCACTCAACATCTGTTCCTGCACTACCTGAGAACCAACATGATTTTCACTTTTATCCAATGCGGTACGATTACTTAATCAGAATAATGCACAAAAACATACACGTATTTTGTTCAAATTTCCCACACTTTAGCTGACATTTCACCAAGTTGTCAATTTTTTCACATGCTATACAGAAAAATTGCTCAAAATTGTGTCGTGATTCGACGTTTCAGTACTAACCCACACCTTGTGACCTCCGCTATCGCACACTTCCTGTCATCACCAGTCGCAAAGTCCACAGAACCAAGGTCTTGGGCTCGAGGAACCTCTATGATAAAAATATTCTTACTCTTACTCTTGGTCTTGGGAAAGGGAGCCAAATGGTTCAAACGCTTTCTCCAAAAATGTTGGGAATTTGTTGTTACAAGACGCGTTTTCAGACTGGTAAATGAATCAAAATGCGTTTTCGGCTGGGGCTCTGCCTCAAACCCCGCTGGGGGAGCTCACAGCACTCAACCAAAGTCCCTGCTTTCCGAACATTTGTTGCCCTGTTTGCAGAGATCATTTAAGTAAACAGTTTCATGCAAAAAGTCAGTTCATCAATTAAGTCAAGTAAGTCGACCTATAAGATTTTTGCACAAAGTTTATCGGTCTGCGTATATGGACAGTTAAACTACAGACCCTAGATTAGTGGGGTTGATGCAACTTTAAGGAAAGACTGTTTCCTATAGCACCAAGAGGGGTGAACACTAATGCTCAGAAACAGACAAACTGTCGGTGTTCATTCAATTGTGCCTTGGTGTCCAGCTGTGATGTTGCACTGTAATGCATGCTCTGTCACTGAAATAAATAAATAAAACTAGAAAGCAGTCATAGCCCGCAGGTACCTCCGCCAAGGCAATGTTGTTCGCCAGGTGGCGTCACCATATTCGCTTTGCCAGCGGTTCCCTTATGCCCCCTTTAACGCAATGTTAACGAAAATTTCAAAGTGATCCAGAATCCAGGATTCCTGACGGATCATCTCCAAAATTTAATCACTTGTAGTTTATGCCATGCCCGACATTTCGTCAAAATTTCAGAAAGATCTGTCCATAACCTTTTGAGTTATCTTGCTAACACACAGACAAACAGACAGACAAACAAAAACCGGCAAAAACATAACCTCCTTGGCGGAGGTAATAAATAAGATGTCAGGAGTCTTTTTCTTGAGTTATTCAGTACTGTACTATAGTAACTATATGTGATGGCGCCAATAAAATGAGACAGTAGATCTGCATATCTCACCTATGCCAGTAGGAAACGGCGGCAGAAGGTTGAATGCGGGGGTGGAACAGAGTAGGGTGGTGTTAACTTCGTCGACTGGCTTAATACTTCGCACACTGGTCGACCGTGTTACTGCATAACCACTGAATGAACATTCATAGGAAGAGTTTTGAGCGGCTGTAGGCAAACTTTGCACCGTCAGGCGTATCTACAGCCAGAAACAATACCACCAACATGTCGAATAAATGTGCTTGTATCACATTTCCGTTTTATATTCATATTCATTTGCCGTAAGGCAGCTAAAATATTATAGAGAATATACACATGTACACGCAAAAACAGATTTACCTCGAAGGATAAAACATGAAAATATTAACTGGGAACAATGTCACAACACAGCTTCAAATTTTTCCATTCATCTTCACACAAAGGCAAATTCATAAGTGTCAGATGAAGTATGATAGCTCTGATAATCTTTCTTTTTTCGTTTAATTCAGACCACCACCACAACCATTACTACTACTACTACTGTATTACTTATGGCTTTTGCATAGATTGACTATACTTTTCTCGAATCACTCCAGTTTAGGCCGGGTTTCCAAAAAATTTTTGGGTGGTTTGCAGTACGTTTATTTTATTCTGTAACTCAAAAAGTGACCTTAAACAACACTGTGGCTACACTGCAGCCAGCTAATCGGGCGGTGTCTTTGAAGTGTGACTATGAAGTGGTTATAAATTTAAACACCAACATTACAATAACCTATAATTACCGACCAGTCAATCTAGCGAGCCTTTTTGTACTGAACATTGTACTACATAGGTCTACCGACGACTTAGCTGCAACTAAACCAGCCTGCCCATGACACTTAAGCCGCAGTTGCATCCAAAATAAAAATGTCATTAAAATGTTGTACAAATGCTTAAGCATTGGCGTGCAAACGAAATTAAAATGTTCTAGGTGCTGAAAAAAACTTGCACAGATCTTGCAAAAAATTACCAGAATCGTGTGCTGTTCGCAAACGAAAAACGTTTATAGAACATTTTTCATCCACGTCAGAAGCCGAGACTGGCGAATCCTAGCAACGGGAAGTCAACGACAGCTGAAACATTTTGTACTATTCACGTCTAGGTGTATGGTATGTAATTTTAACTTTTTTCTGGGTCATTCTGTTGCAGCAGCCCTCCCACACAAACAGATTCAGATTCGGTGGTTGTTTCTCACCGACACTGAATGCTCTATAAATTTACTTACTTATCAACTTACTCACATGGCTAAATCATTGACCTCTGACTCTTCATCTCTGTTTAGCATCATGATTTATTTCATACTAAGTCCTTCTCATATATCACTCACTACACGGTGTTTTATAAAAATAGGACCCCTTTTTGTTTTTTTCATAATTTACTCAAATTATGAGCAATTTACATGAAATTTTTAGCAGTTGTAGCTGAAGAAATACTAATTCGAAAATATTTGAACAAAATATGGCAGTTGATTAAATATTCTTTGCTAGTCGTGATGCAACGCTGACATCATAATGTGTCACAGGTACAAACCTGCTAGTCTCAACTGGTGCTCTCAGTTGCTACCCTGCTTCGACAGTGAACTTAATCTGGTTCGCTAATGAAAAAATGCTTATCGTGTCAGCACTGAGCAACATGAAAACATGAAATCGGGCGTCTTGTGATCCAAAAACTCAACATCTTGCAAGCTTGGTGTGATAGTGCACTGTCTTGCTCGAACATGTGAAAGACCAACTATCCCCACGGACACGTAAATTCGATCTCTTTGCACGTTTTGTGCCTGCAACTGTAAAACCAACGAACCAGATTTTTCACCATTGAAGCAGGGTAGCAACTGGCAGCATCAATTGGGATTAGCCTGTTTGTACCCGTGACACATTATAATGTCAGCGTTACATCTCGACTAGCAAAGAATGTTTAACCAACTGCCATGTTTTGTTAAAAAAATTTCGAATTATTATTTACTCAGCTACAACTAGTAAAAATTTCATGCAAATTGCTCATCATTTAAGTGAATTATGAAAAAAAACAAAAAGAGGTCATTTTTATGAAACACCGTGTATAGTGTCTAAAGTGTTATAAGTGCCCATAATCTCACTCAACTCGAGCGTGACGACTGCAGATAGCGTCTGGCGTTAGTATATCACACGTGCGTCTAGGCAGAACACGCCGTCAATCACGGCCATGGAATAGGTACGCTTCAACCCGGGTCTACTGTGTATCATGCGTCGTTAAACTCGCATAATGCCTTGTAGACAGTGTTGAAACCTATACATATGCCCTATAACCAAGTCAGTCGTCTGTCTTTGCCAATAATATCCATCTTTTTCAAGCTAGCTTGCGTCCTAGTTTCGTATTCTGTAGCTATTTACCAACAGCAATCATAGACTACTCGTAGCGTCATATACTACTGAGTGCTGAGTGCTACAGACCAACGAAGTGTCGGCAGCGGACGCAGACGTGGGTAGTTTCTGGACGTGACGAGGCTCAACAAGCAAGATACGCGGACACGTTGCGTGACTGTACGGCAACCAGCGCGACTGCTCGTCCGAGTTAGCACACTCACCCTTCACCGAGCACCTGTCGCATGCATATGCATTATCACTCATTAATATTAATTAACGTTACAGAACGTAAACTCTTTGTGGCTTGGAGCAGCAGTGCGGTCTGATCAACGTAGTTGCTCTACACTGGGCTGGGTTAGTACTTGGATGGACGACTGCTTGCGGGCAGGTAAACTATCTCGATATGTAACCAGCCACCTAGGTCAACTCAGCTTTCAATCCCTATGGGGTAGATAAATCGAGTACCGGCCTATCTGGCTGGGGTTAAGGCAAGGCGCGTTTACCTATGTGTCGGGTGGCAGCTAACAATGTGTGATCGCATACAGCAGGTGACGCTCCGTAGCACTGAGATGGGTTTCCTATAAAAAAACTATACATCACCTTTTAACCTTTTTAACCTTTAACACGAGCCACAAGACCCTCGGGGCGGGCGGCGCTGATCTCCGTTTCCGTAGGCCTCAGCCAGACACAAGTTTACACCGCGGGGTGACCACGGATACGAGGCTAGTGCATCGCGCCGTGTGCGTGTTTACGTCCCAGCTTTCGCTGATACTCATTGCGCCTACCCACGGAGGGACGGCCAGGCTGAGTTGACTTAAAAGGCTGGTTCCATCAGACATAGTTTATACCCCAGTCTCACCGAGGCTGTCACCGCACTGCGACCAATTTTTAGACCACAACAGCACACTGGACAGTAATGTGGTGGAAAGACTGCGAGTCTTGGGTGCTAAGGCAGGCCTATTCTCAGGTAATGTAGCAACATAACAAGGGGAAAGTGAGTAACAGTGCATACATTTACTGGCCAAGACCATCAACATTGTGTATCAAATTTAACTGAAATAAACTCCTGTAGATTGCAAGATAGGTCATTCATAACTTCACAGGACACCACAAATTATCATAAACATATAAAGACAGAAAACAACTATAAAATCTTATTCTGCATTACGTCACAGCTAAAGGCCTATTCACACTTTCACAAACTTCATTCATACAGCCTCGGCATCATTTAAAACACGACTATCTACTAAAGTGAAACTCCTGACGTTTCAGGAAGAAGTATCCAAAGCTCGTAAAGTGCAACAATGAGTATAAAGTAAGTAATGGTGACGTACTTAGACTCAAGGGTGCACCAGCCGCAGTAGGGGTCGTGACTCCCGAGGCAATCACTGCAAGATGTAAACGACGAACAGTGCTGAACCGGTATCCGCAATACCTATACACGAATACATAAGTGTTTAATACATAACACCATTTTATTAACATCATCATCGTCATCAAAGTTAAGCTATTTCACAAGTCGTACTGGATCTAAGCTTTCTGACAAAAGATAATCTGTAACGGAACCGTCGGAAGGCAATCATGTTGGTCCCGTTCTGAAACGTGATCGGATCGTTGGGAGAAGTTTCGACGCATTTCTTTTTCTTTCTCCGGACGTAAAGCCGTCAAACTCATTTGTCAGCGCCATCGATCTACGGATTTAGCCGGCGAATTAATCCTTGGTCCAGGTCCTTCGAGCCGCGCTGCACGCGTTGCAGTAAGTTACGATTTGGCGCGCGCGGAAAGCGCATGGAATATTAATTTCCTTCACGGCAAAATGAACAGCGCGCCGGCGCGTAGAAATACACGGAAGCGCCAATATGATTAGAGGAAATATGACGGTACTGTGAAAACACTGGCGCGCCGGAAGCACACTTCGTTAATCCGGTTTGCATGGATCGCTTTTACTCCTCTTGCACCAGTTCAACTTACCCATCATTCATTCCAGTGACGTAGAGAAGGGGGGGGGCGGTCCAGGAGGCCCACCTTCAATCTCAATATTTTTGTCTAAATAGATATTAGAGGCTCGGGAAAATAATGAAAATTGTTGCCGCCAGATCTCATATTTCAAGTCACAAAATTCGACTTTGGCTGGAGTTCGCCCCAGGCCCCGCTAGGGGAGCTCACACTCACAGCCCTCCACAACAACTCCTAGCTGGAATTTAGAGTTCCTACTTTTAAGGGAAGAAAGGGGTAGGAAAGGGAAATGAGAGGGAAAAAGAAAGAAAAAGAAGAAACAGGGATGGCAGGGGAGGGAAGAGAAAAGAAATGAACGGAAAGAAGACGGAGGCAAGCCTCCTCTCAATTATACGCCACTGCTGTTGGAGATCATGTTCGTGACGTCATCAGCAAATGCGCGCAGTCTTTATATGCTCTTAAATTACTGCGCAATCACGGCATGTGTGACGATTCGTTGAGGCATGTTTACAAAGTCGTCATTCTTTCGAAGTTACTGTATGCTTCTCCAGCCTGGTGGGGATTCACTAGTGCTGCTGACAAACAGCGTCTAGAAGCATCATTACGGCGTGCGGTACTCTCCGGCTTATACTCGGTTGACGATCCTTCTTTTTCTCAACTGGTTGAAGACATGGACGACAACTTATTCGCAAAGATACAGCACAATCCACATCACATTCTGTACAAACTTTTACCTGAGAAAACTGATCGCACTTACAATCTCCGACCACGGAGTCATTCTTTCACATTATCTGTCAAGACTGATAGTAGAAATTACATAAACAGAATGTTATTCAAAGACATTTATTAGTTAGCAATTTTCATCTAATAGTCACACTACAGTAGTAATCACTTGACAAAGTTCTATTCAATGAGATTAATCAGATTTTTTTTATGTCTTTTTGTATGTTATGTATGATTGCATTTTGTCAATCTGGTTTATTAAAGAGAGATGATGATGTTGATGATGAGTATCTACTAGTCTGAGAATGATGACAACCTGGCGCTCTCCTGGCGCGCCTTGCGGACCGGCGATGAAACCCGGAAGCGTTCCATGTCCGACTGACGCTTTTCCAGATTCTCCACCTTGCGTCGGTACGAGGCGCGCCGTTCGTGGGACCATCGCAACCAGGCGGACTGGGTGCTGCGGCCGAGGAACTCTCCCTCCTCGCTGGCGCTGCCGCTGCCGCCCGTGCCTCTGACGCCGCCGTTGGACCGCCGAGCACGAGGTCGCGAGTAGCGCCCACCACGTGATGACGTCGACTGGTCGTCGTCGTCGACGTAGAATTGCTCGTCGTCGTCATGTCGTCCTGCCGGCGTCGGGCTGGCATAGCGCTGCGGTGGTGACGCGATGCCGTTGTAATTATACTGCTGAGTTTGAGGTCCAGACATCACGCCGACGTCACCCGCCGACCGCCTGCTTGACACGGGTACAGCGGAGGTGGTCGAGCGGTACTCTGGAAGCGCAGAGCGCACGGCGGTAGTTGCGGCAGGCAGACGAGGTAGTTGGTCTGATGGTGAGGTGATGCTGGCCAGGTCGGTCGGGGACTGAAGTGGGTCGGCGCCGTAGCCGCTGGTTTCGGTGGAGCTGAGCGCGTGGATGCGTTGAAGACTGTCTCCGACGCCGCTGGTCTCCGCCGAACTCTGTGCGTGTAGCTGTCTCAGGGCGTCAGAGGCCGCGCCGCTGCCCTGCAGTCTTGACCACTCGTTGGTCGGCGCCGGTCGCAGTTCGGTGAGTGGGATCGTCTCTACAGTGGCGCCGCCTGACGTCACTTCCGACCCGGCGCCGCTTGTGTGAGCTAAATGCCGCCGGCTGCGTCCTGCAGCAACTTCCGCCTGTTGCCGTTGACTGTGTTCGAGCATCACGCCGTCGGTCGACGGATCACCGGGGACCTGATCGATGCTGCCAGCGTCAGCCTGCTGCTGCCTGCTCCCGATGGCCTCCGGTCGGTCGAGGAGATCCGCGGCTAATCGCTGTTCACTGTCGCCTCCGCGGCTCGCCGGCCCCGTCAGTCCGGCAGGGTTCGTAAACGCGCGGCAGGCGCCGTCCTAAGCCGACAGGCCGGCCAACCGGCAGGTTTCACTGTCTGCTGAAGCCCCCTCGCTCGCTCACTCGCCGGCTTGCTGGCTTGGACACAGATGTATGTTCGCCGGCGTGTCGGTGCTGCGGCGCTGGCTATCAGCTGTGCAGTGAGTCGATTCGTCTGGGGGTTGAGTGAGCGTCGCCGCTAGATCTACATGTCCGGCTTATCGCGCCACCGACCGCTGCTGCTGCTGCTGCTGTTAACATCGTCGTTCGCTTCTGCCTCGCATCAGTCGACCGTGCTCACTTGACAGATGGCTTTGCGCTCATAATTGCTCGTCGTAGCTGCCGTCTGCCAGTCGTGACAAACAGCAAGATAATCGATCGTAGGTCTACGCCGGGGCTTGGAGTAATTAGGTCACAAATTACAATTCCGAACCGGAGCAATGCTATGTTTACATATGCAGATTAAGTTATGTCTACCAGTGTGTTGTTACTGCTCATATGAATGAATATATGTGTGTTTACAGTGGCGGATTCAAGGAGGGCCGCCCCTTATTGACTAAATGCATGTTTAAAATAGTAAAAATTTTGCACAAAAATGCATTATTTTTGCATAAAATTTTCAAACTTTTTATGGAACCGAACCACAGCCCTCCCCAGACTCCACTCCCTACCCTTCTGCCCCTATTACAAATTTCTGGATCCGCCACTGTGTATTTATACAGAAAAAATGTGTGATGTTTTACTTTAAAATAAAGCAAAATATGTTTGACGGCATAAGCCTACTTGGGAGTCAAAACCAAAAACGAAAATAGAAGTCTGAATTTCCAATTATTTCGAAATCCAATGATGTGTGTTTCGTAGTCAGACAATTCTGCGATGTGACCGGCTGCTGCTACAAAGGGTGTTGCTGTCGCCACTTTCGTTGACTTGGACACAACTTGCCTAACATTCAGATCAAATCGTCATTTTTTCCCGGAATACGATGTATAGCTAGAACGGTGTTTATGGAGGTTAAGTCTATCCGCCGGTTTTTCGTTGGTTTTTGAAAATATCAGACAATTTCCATAGGCTATCACACGACAGATTTTTTATTTGCTGATATTGATAGCCGACAAATAATCGGCTGATTTTATGCCAGATCGGCTTTAGTCCATCCGCACGGAACCCAAACAGCAAATGTTGTAATTTCAGCGCAGAACATTGCGTAGAACGGGTTGCTGCAAATTACTGTGCGGGTAAGGCCACAGCTGCTGTAAATATTGGACGAGCGTTAATAACAGCGATGTAAAGCTATATCGCGTGTATTGCATCTGGCGCCTCATAAGCCTGTGTTCAGGACTCGTGGTGGTGTATTGCCACAGTACGTGGACAGTCGCAATCACAGCGGATTGAGAATCGTCCATCATACAGCACGTGACTATGAGACAACGGAACCAAGCGAAAAGCCGTCAAACCCATCTTAATTAGACTTCACGCCACTGAGCGGTGCTTTATTCACTCCGGTCCAGGCATGAAATAATATTAGTTTTTATTAATGGGGTGTTCACACGATCCAGCAAACGTCCAGCAAACTTCCAGCAAATGTATTCAAAATACACGTGCCAATGCTGGACGTTTGCTGGATCGTGTAAACACCCTATAACTCTTGCACTGCGCGCTTTTATTTTAGTACCGATAGATAGGCCTGCACCTGTTGCGCTTGGCTAGAAAAACGCATTTCTGTTAACGCATTACCTATATTACACGTAACCACAATCTTGACGTTTCTCTGCGACAGAAGCTGGCTACTTGCCAGTTTTCAGCCTATTTAGACGGCATATTGTTACATGATTTTGCGTCGTCGTTGCGCAATTTTTCGGCTGCATTCACTTGAACTGTCAAGCTGCAATATGTTGGCCTATGACTATGACATTGTACGCGATTGAAGTGCTTTATCAGCGAGCTTGTGCAGTTATTTGCGTGTAATGATGCTTCTTCTTATCGTTCTAGCTATCGCTTTAATCCATTCTGCTCACCGCATTTATTTTGGTTATCGTTATCGTTATGGTCATCGTCTGCTGTCATTGTTCACCGGGTTAAGTGGATTATGTTAACTGTAAACGTTCTCTGTCAGTTAGGCCTATAGACAGTCTCTGTGGGCTTTAGAGGATTACTGCGACGTCTTCTGTCCAATCTCTCTCAGTAATACTGATATATATACTGGTATGGAGTGGACCACTCTTTGTACAGCCAAGTACAGCTCTGACGTTATAACTCACGAGGGACGACTGTAAGCAGTCTCTCGCGGAGATCAGTCCATTAAAGTATAATACTTCTACCGCCTGTCAGTTATGAGCTTCGTTGATGCCTGTATATAGTTCGGTGAGTATATTTATACTCTAACTAATCGTACATGTAGCTATTAAACCTAAATGTAATCCCACACATAATAGTCAAGTGGACTGAGGCCTGGTAAACTTGGTGGCCATTCGTTCTTTGCGATAAAGTCGGTACAGTGGGCCTTCGAGTAAAATGTGAAAATTCTCTAGGTGATCACGTTTAAAATGGCATAACTTTGTCAAACTCGGAGATAAAAAATAGAACTTTGTAGTTTGGCGTAAATGTGAACACAGAATATGCGTGTAAAATATCGTGTATCGTATTAAGGTAGTAAAATGGCTAACAGCCTAACAAATTAACAACAAAATAGTGTATAATTTGCCGGAGTATTTTTTCAAACGTGGAAAATACAAAACGTCGCATCGTTTCCACGCGACACTAGAACTCGCGTCTTTTGTCCATACATAACCTATTCTCTGAAAGCTCTTGCTTCACAATCTCAATGATTACGTCTCTGAGCTGAATACATGCGGTTTTAGCTAAGTTCTATAGCTTGGTTGACAAGAAGAGCACGTTGCCGTCTTCGACGTTGCGAAGGCAGTCAGCAACACGTCTTGATGAGTCGGCAACGCTCTTTGACACCGTTTTCAGTGGGAAGACTTTGCCAGCAGGAAAACTGTTCGTCTGACCTCCAGATGCTTTTGAGTCACGCCACCTGAATACAAAGCGCCGATAATCAGATTTGTCATTTGTCTAAACGTTTTATTTATACAAGTCAACTTCGTGCGTTCACCATTGACAACACATTTTTAGTAGTGGTGGATTGCTGTCAATCTGCTAAAAATTTGTCTATTTACAGCTTATTTTTGATCAATAATAAAAGCGAAACATCGGTCATGTTCACTGCACTATTAGTGCATACGTTTTAATAAGTGAAAAACAACAAAAACTGCGATCAAGATTTTACAAGATACGGCAGTCAGTTACAAAAAACGTCTTAGCGTAGACCAGGAATACATTGTTCAAAAAAAATATGAAAATCAGTTGGTATGCAAAGACTGTAAAGTGAGCATTTCCAGGACACAGTGTATTAAAAAAACGATACGGTTCTTCTTCAGATAATTAACTGCATAATTAACTGTGCTAAAGTTATTTTCTTAAGTTTGACACTGGAACGACGGCTACATCAAATCTACAAACAGTCAACAAACTATGTACCAAATTTAACCACCTTAATTTTTTGTTGGCAATTCGTTCTTTCTGTTCGGTTTCTTCGATTGTGTCTGATAGCGTCTGACCGAGTGTCTCCGGTAGAAAGACGTACAGAAGGCCAGAGCTCATAGCAAACAGCCCGAACACAAAGGACGGCAAAGGCTCCCAGAGAATTGCCTGCAAAAAATTCATTGCAAGAGTAAAAAAAGTAAAAAAAAGTAATTAATATAAGAATATGAATTTACAAAGTTTGCGTCTTAAACGCATATGCTTATCAAAAACTAAAGCATAGTAACAGCAACTTTTTATAGTCTACCGCAAAATTATGTTATACACTGTGTCCCAAAAAACATCCCCGACATTTTCATTTTGACTGTAACTTGAAAACCAATTAGCAGATTTTGAACAGTATCGATACTGCTGTCAGTGAATGGAGAAAGCGTCTCCTTGCCTGTGTTCGCATATCGGGCAAACACTTCAAGCAATTTTATTGCAGGCAGTTAAAATTGGACAAGTAGATGAAATGTCAGCCAAAGTGTCAGAAATGTGAAAAAAGTGTCTTACGCGTTATGTTAATTAAGCAATCATATCACATTTAATAAAAACGTGATATTTCGGTGGTTGTGTTCCCCCAGGTAGTGCAAAAACAAACGTTAGGTGAGGTGAGAAACTAAATGGTAATTTAATGGCAAGTTGTGTCATGAATATTCATACCAAAAATTGTCAAAATCTGATAATTGGTTTTCAAGTTAAAGTCGAAAATGTCCAGGATGTTTTTTGGGACACAGTGTAGTTTTCGTTTCAATGTTGTTTTTCTTTGTAGACTGAGTAGAACAATAGCTTGTAACGTGGCTTATGAGACTTACGCGTACTAATGTCAACAAATAGGTTACCCGCATCTGGATAAGCGCAGAAATAAACGCTTCAATACGACGAGGAATTTTTAAAGTACAAAAAAACTAGCTCGTTACTGAAAACTACATTACGATGCGATACTAGTTGCAAAATCCAAAAAAAAAATCCACAAAATTCCAAAGAAAAATTCAGAAAACTTGTAAACTCAGTTCGATAAATGAAAGTAATTTATCGACGAAACGTTTGCAATTAAAATAAACTCGAAGGAAGTTCGTGAGGAAAAGTGAAGGAAGGGATGTTTTCGCTGAAGAGATGCGACTAACTGACTATACCAGAGGTGCGCCGAAGTACGCTGCCGTGGTGCTGATGATACGAGCGCACATGGATGCTGACGATATGCCGGCAGATCGAACCTCCGTCGGAAACAGTTCATTCGAGTAGATGATGCTCGTTGTAGCGCAGATGCTGATGAAGAATTTACCAAGCATCGAAAACACGACAGTCGCCACGTGCAACTCTAGCATGCACGATAACGATATGGGCTACGCGTTAGTCCAACACAGTTATACAAGTCACCGGTTTTTTTCAAAACTTTGTTAAATACCGACCGATTGTAAAAAATAATTAGCTTTCTCAGCAATAAACTGATCATTAAAGATCTTCAAACGTTTTTAAGTTCTCTACAATATCTTGTAAACTCTTATTGTCGAGTGCCGAGCATATTGGCCGAACTGTTAAACCATAAGCTGATTAAGTAATTAATTCAGTAAGTAAATCTACACAGCGCACGATGTGGGGAAGAAGCTCGCCGAATCTGAGGTTATGTTCCGTCTGAAAAGTTAGCACAGATGTCTTACGTCAAAATGTTGCAGAAATGCTGCAAAAACGTTTCAGAAGGATCGCTCCCGCACGGCTTAAAGATAGATCTACGGCAGCTAGATGAGAAGCTTAGGCCTACTAACTGTTGAGAATCATTGGAATGCAGATGAAGCAGCATAGCGCGGCCCCGAGAACGCCCATACTGGCCGTCCAGCGCCGTCCTAATGGCTTCCTGTTCATCAGTCTAACCGACAGCAAAGACGCCGGAAAATCAACGATTCCGGAGATGAGCGCGTTGACGAATATATTGCCGCGCAGCGCACCAACGTTCACCGCCAGAGAAAAGTAGACGAGACTGTTCGTAAACCTGAAATATTAGGCTACTTTATTTGTCAAAAAGTAGGCCTGCCACCTTAATCAAATATTGACCGACTTTTGAGATATACCTTCACTGACGCACTCGCAGGAAAATTTGCGATAGATCAAATTATTAAAAACCCCACCACACTTGAAACGCGTTGCTATCGTCGGCAGTGGCGAATTCAAGTATGGGCAAACTGCCCCAATGCAAAGCTTCCGTTCTATAAAATATTGAGTTTTGACTACTTTTTGCACAAAAATAAACAAAAAAGTTTTCAGCTTCTGGGCACTGAATTAGCAGGAGCAGAAAATGACGGATTACAATATAAAAATAGCTGGAATATGCAGGACCTGAAAATGACGGATCAAATCGCAAGAATGGACAAATGAATATCTCATTGTCTACTGTCTATACTTTTGACTCACTTGTAGTAGCCTACACGACCCTGAAAAAGGCTGAAAGACACCACATCAGCCGTCACAGCAACAACAACTCGGACTAGCAAAAATTTACCAACAAAGACTTAATTAAACAACCAGAATAATATAGAACGTCGGCATTGAACTGCTGGAAGAATTTTTATTTTTGCATAAGCAATGATACCAAACAAATAAACTCATCAAACATTTTTTTAAAGTAATGTTTGTAATTTACGCGTTGTTTGAAATAACTGATGTACTTAATAAATTAAACAATTTAATAACTTGACTTTATAAACGAAAGGTACTATTAAGCATTTCCTGTACCTCTACAATTCTCTCCCACTGGCATTTTTTCAATTCAGGGATTCACATAATCCAGCTGAGTTTTAGGTCACTAAATCAAGCAATCAGGCTAAATGACCACACGACATTTTCTTCAATCATAAATGCCCATGAAAACGGTTTTAAATTTGTGATGTATGTTTTCTATATAGCAGTACCCATACTGTATGCTGGACGCAGAGCGTTGTCAGTTTGTCAGTTGTAACTTCGAAAATATCAATGAATTGTAACGATATTTTTGCAGCATACTTCATGACAACTGCTCGTATAAACTACGTACTGCTATATGAAACAAATGTTGTAAATGTGATTTTACCAGTTAAAGTTGACGATCAGCGTCCGTAGCCGCATAGTTACTGATGTCAAAAGCGCAGAGCAGTTTCTTTTACTTACTTTTGTCTACAATAAAAATAACAGAAATTCCATAGTAATAATGATAGTAATACCCGGTAATAATATTATAATTATAAAGCGTCCAAGAAAGCTAAAACACAATGACTAATAAAATGAAGCACTATCTACAATTTAAGTATGTGGCTAAAGGCAGAAAGTTTTGGACACCCGGCACAAAGTAGGCTATGGGTTTAGGCCTATCATTTACCAACTGTCGCCGGCCATCAAATTAACAGACAGATTGCTTTTTATAAACAATTAGTCTACTAAAATTAATTACAGATTTATTACGGACTTTTTCTGCATACTTTGGAGATAAATAAAAAAAATCAAAGACCTCGATGACTAGACTGGACGGTTTGAAATCACGCGGAAGCTCTCTGCCGTTCGTTTTGCAGATCTTCCTCAACAGTTTCACTATTTGGTCGTACCTGCCGTTGACCGCCAGCCAGCGCGGCGACTCCGGAATGAACAAGCTGCTCGAAAATACAAACACATTTTTGCCATACACATAAAACGCAGCCTACTATGATGTACCAAGTTGTTGACCGATTTCGCACACTATGTGGGTTTCATGTTAGACTGAGAGTCTGCTTGTCGTTGAAGCAAACATGATTATTGTAAGCAAACACATACATTTAACTGACAAAATGATCTGAATCCACTGAATATATGACAACAAAATTACGCAGTAATGCGTTAAATGGCGGATCAAATGTCTCCTTCGAAATATTAGGCGAAAGTGAAACAGTTTAAAAATTGGAGAATTTCGGGCAAACAGAAAAATGACAATATCCGTTTTAAAATACGATCAGACCCGTTTACTTTCACGAATTATAGCGCGTGCTACGCGCTTTGTGCATGAACTTTAAGAGATAAAACGCCAAGGTCATTTCAAGTTTGTGTGCATTCTAATAAATTATTTTGTCCCGCTAATTTTCGTCACAGAGTTAAAAGCGTTGGCGTGCACCGGTGGGGCGCATTGATAACCTTTATTCACACAAAAGCAGTGTAGAATGAAACAGAGACAAACAGAAAGTAAGACGAACAATAAACCTAAGTTATACAAACATAAAAAGCATACCAAACACAACCTTAAAATGTCCATGAGAAAGTTTACCTACAGAATAAACTGAACATAATTCGTTAAACTCAAAAAACCAAACACATCGTAAAAAATGTTGTGAACAGAGATAATATGAGTACTTTGAGTACAGAAAACATAATCTGCGTAAATCAAATACATAGGATATACGCAGAATACCAAAACAATATTGCACGCATTGAATAGGCCTACTGTGTAAGTGATTCCATGAAGCTGATTTATAAAGATGGCGTACACGTACATGATGAGCGGGGGAAATATGATGTTAGGCGTCAGTGTGACCAGTTGGTACCAGAACTCGTCTCTTATGACGTATGCGATTGCCGGCTGCAGCATCGTGCCGAGCGTGCGTGGAAAGAACAGCGTACACACAGTAACCACCGCCCGATACCGAGAACTTATCAGCTCCGCCACTGATTGACAATAACAACGATAATAATTACTTATTACTTCCGCCAGTGAGGTTATGTTTTTGCCAGAGTTTGTTTGTTTGTCTGTGTGTCAGCAAGATAACTCAAAAAGTTATGGACGGATCTTTCTGAAATTTTCTGGGAATGTCGGGAATGGCAAAAACTACCAGTGGTCCAATTTTTGGGGTGATTCGGAAGAAATACTAGATTCTGGATTACTTTGAAATTTTCGTTAGCATTGCTTTCAATGGGGCATAAGGGAAACCGCTGCCAAACCGAATATGGTGCTGCCACCTGGCGAACAACATGGCGTTGGCGGAGGTCTACGGTTTCTGACTGCTTTCTAGTTAATTAGTAAAATAATCAGCATTATTTTATACAACGTCATGACAGCAACAATTCCGTTTGAACGTAATTTCCTATTATTTTCCTAGGCCTATTCTCGCGAGGTAGGCTACGCTGAAATTACAACGCCATAGCTTAACTTGAGTTTGCAAGCTACTGAATAACCGTAAAATGTTGATAATATTTTTTCAAACATTAAAACTTACGACAACGAGAAGCACAAAGAAGACAGATAGACAGACAAGCAGAAATTTCATGTACACGGTACACTGCACTTTGCTATAGCTTCGTGGGTAACTTCGTTCAAATCTGCAGTGTCAAAAACAGAGAACCAACTAATTCTGAATTACTTCATACAAGCTAGTTAAAACAAAAAAAATGTTAAAGCAAACGACCAATAAAAGTTGAAACATTAGTGGAATTCAAAGCTAGATAACTAACCCAGTACAGGAGTTATGAGAGTATTTCCGGCGAGACTGTAGCCAACGAGAAATCTTCCGATGACGAATGTTAAGTAGTTTGGACAGAATATTGACATGGCGCTTCCGATTATCTTAACGACGGAACACCACAGCATTGTCACTTGCCGTCCAAATCTGAAATTCGCAATTTTATGAAAACGCGCACTGTAAAATTGGTTATTGAATATTACTACTGTGAGTTTATCCGTTAAATCATTTTAGCTGCCATCGTTAAGGATTTAAAAAAATCTTTCGAATAGTTTGCTGCTGCTGCACGTCAAGAGAAATGGAAAAGTCATAAACTGAATGATCAGTTAATCTTCATTTTACCCATACGTTAAAACGCACACATCAATAAAAGTTACTTCACCATGTCGCCTATGCGAAAAACAGTACTAGACGTGTCAATAAAATTGCATTTAAACTGCCCGTAATAACATAAAAAGCAGCGTCACACACGTAAACCATTGTTAAGGCAGAACGACGGGATGACAACGAGAAAGCTGGATTTCGAGGACACGTTTGGTCAGGTGCTCATGGATAAACCGAGAATTGCTAAGTCAAAAATGTACATAAAGGCCTAGGGCCTAAACAACAAGCCAACATCGTTACCTGTCTGACACAAGACCGCAAGACAGTGAACCAGCGAGCCAACCAAGCATTAGAGTAGTCGAAATCAATGGCACGAGATAGCTTTGATCACACACCAGGTCGAACTAAGCACAAACAGAATCACCAATGCTTTGCGTTATACGTGCTGTACGCAGCGTCTCGAAGGTTCTTATTTTTTGCAGTAGGTCCCTAATCAATTAAACAATCAACCAAACAAGTTTAATTATTGAGTTTAATTTTGGACAACAAAGTCCATAAGAGAAACGAGAGAAAAAAACACTGAAAAAGACAAACAGAACCGAGAGACATTTTATTATTATTTATTTGTCTTCAGTAGCATGCTCGAAGCCCATGAACACATAATTGTAACACAAGCACAAAGACTAAAAAAGACCAAAACAAACTGCTATGCCAACTTTTAAAAACTGGTAAATTAAAAAAACAAGTCCGATGTCAAAACAGCATTGACAAGTGAATTGTCACTAATCTGCAATGAATGCCATAGTGATAAAGTCAGTTCCGCATTTTTTCCTGTAATGGTGAAACACT
>Ga0209367_1004030_pt1 | contig 20142 bp, 8 predicted proteins | sample WorMetLIZISLAND2_FD_187412 | JGI IMG/M metagenome (GOLD analysis project Ga0209367, IMG submission 187412) | Marine gutless worms symbiont microbial communities from Max Planck institute for Marine Microbiology, Germany - Olavius geniculatus... ...
ATAGGTGTTCAGCATATAGTCAGCGAAGGCTTCGCACGGTGAGTTCTGGGGAGCGTCAGCCATGATGTCAGCAAATGCATCGCCAACTTCGTCCGGCGGTAGAAGTGAAAGTCCGAAGAAGTGCTTCAACCACTTCCCAGTTTCTGCATCATCTTTATATGCCGATGCCAGACCGAGGTCAGATCATTGCCTGACCCATATGAAAGCGACAGCAGCGAATGGAGGCAGTGGGCAATACTGTTCTGAAGGCATTTATAGCGCTAACTTCAAAATCAAGCATAATCACTGCTGGTGAGAGGTTTAACCCCATTGTTGTTCTGAAAAATCATACACTGCCGTCCCTTATTTGAAACACACTCCATAACTAATTAGCGCTGTTCGCACTATGCTGTAGGCCCCTACTGTATGACTACACCCATGATTACTATGAACGGCGCCCTATGAACTACACCTTACTTTGCACTTACAGGATGTGTGTATGTCACATTAGGCATACCCATTGATGTGTTATAGACAACTTGATGATTGTGCTTATGTCGTATTTAGGTTTGTGTTTTTGACATTATTGTGCTTGGGAGCATTTGTGCTTATGTACTGTCGCCGTTGGGACAGATATGGGGTTGTTCAACAAAAGTTAGGCTTATTGTGTTTTCTGTCGCAAGTTCATCAAAAGTTTACCAATTTTTTTCAGTACTTTTTTCGCTGGCACGCTTAGCAGTAGGTATGCTAACAAACTTCTCCGGGCGCACGAACCGAACTTAATATGAGGAGAAAGTTAGTTTGCACATTATATTCGCACACGCTTATAGCGAAAGTACACAACAGTAGAAACAACGTATACGATTCAGTGTCAATTAAACAGCATCGACGTAGCAGTAAGCGAAAACAGCAAACAAACACCGAAACCCATGCATCGTTGAACACAAAACAAACAGAGTAACTAAACTGTAGACCATAGAGTCGTTCGTTTTAAATTGATGCACGGTCAGCTGTTGAGTGTATACAAACGCAGCCTCTTGCTCTCATGACATAACTTAACAAACGTTAGAAACAGCAATATGTAACTAAAATAAAAAGTTCACAAAGCAAAATAGATGCTGACTCCAAATTCAAATTCACTAATTCATTCATCAAACCGTAGGCCTGATAACTGTTTTTTTTAGATAAACGTAAACGTATGTGCCTTAAAAATTGCATGGAAGTTTTATGCGCCTGATTTGGTTCTCGATTATGGCGCTATATAATATAGGCCTACGCTAATTGACTGGTTGCTGAATTTCATTGAAAGCGAAAACAGTGGTTTAATTTTATCCACGCACTAATATAAACAGCAATATTTATTTCTTAAAACTGAACTAAGACGACTTGACTGGAGCTGAGTGGAAAATGTTCAGTTTCTGTGACACACAATAACGTCGGTATTAAAAAATTGCTGACATTTTGGTGTAGGCCTATCTGTCCATGCTTTTACCGAAGGTTACTCAGAAAAAGAGCACTTGTTAATATACCGAGGCCGATGCTTTACACGCTGTGCACAAGACACGTTCTACATAGGTTTCCACTGTACCGAGTGTAAATGCATGTCGAAATTAACCTTTACCATAAAATAATCGCAGCAGTCATGTTGATAATTCGACAACAAGCTATTACACAAAAAAAGAAAAGCGGCAAAACATCATACAAGGCCATCGAGCATGAACTGAAATTCAAATGAAATAAAAGACAATATTTAGTCTTGATAAGTGGAAATGAATAGGCTACAATACAATACAATATTCGTTTAATTCAAGCGCAGACAGACCGCTACGTAGGTTACAATAAATTACGCTAGCGTTAACAGTGTGTAGGTTACAGGATAAAAGTAAAGCGCAGTAGAACATAATATGCAACTTAAAAATCTGAAAATAGTAAAATAAAATAAATAAAAAATAGTAAAAATAAGTGTAAGTGATTTCTATGAAATAAGTTCACTTAAATTTTGAAATTGCTGCTTACGCTCTCAGTCGTGCCACAGAGTCTAAACTGAACTTTACTGCTTAATTGTGCCGCCATTTTATTCGTTTAGACATGTAAATGTCCACCATAACTACGGGACGTTGTGAGATACAAAGGGTCATAATCTTCAAAGTACTTTATGGATGGCAACAGTCAGTTTAAAAATTGGTACATATATTTTTTGTGTATGGTTTTCAGGCAGGTGAACCAAACTCTCCCATTGATTCTTAATAATTATAGTCCCCGTCAATCTGGGCATTGCGTCTCCCTATAACCACGTCTCAGACTACTTTCTGTGTGATTGGCATTTTAATCTTCTAAACAGTTGCAGAAATTGCAGCCAACCGCAATAGCACGTACAACGGTTTCGTCGAATTTGACTGACAACTTCAAGATAAAAATGTTCTAATTATTCCGAGAATCGCAGCAATGAAATAGTTTAGCATACATAAGCTTATAATTTATTTGTTGGGCTTTTGTGTCTTTTTTTCGTTTAACCAACCGGTTCACTATGCAGAATAGGTAGGCCTAAATCCGGTTCTCAAAAGTACACTTTTCCGGAATTACTGACAAACATTTTTACAAGTCGAACGTTCCACCGCCAGCAGCGTCGGAGCACAGTAGAAACAGGGAATGTAGGAAATGTACTTAAGCCAGTTCAGTTTATTTCTGTCATTTTGTACACGCCTTTATACACTGTGTCTCAAAAAACATTCCCGACATTTTTGACTGTAACTTGAAAACCAATAACCAGATTTTGATAATTTTTGGTACAAATATTCCTGACACAACTTGCCATCAAATAACGATTCAGTTTTTTTACCTTACCCAACGTTTGTTTTTGCACTACCTGGGGAAAGCAGAACCAGCGAAATATCACTTTTTATCCAATGCTATATGATTGCTTAATTATCATAACGCGTAAAAACACATTTTTTCACATTTCGGACACTGTGACAAACATTTCATTTAGTTGTCCATTTTTCAACTGCCTAAAGTAAAATTGCTTGAAGTGTTGGCCCACTATGCGAACACAGGCAAGGAGACGCTTTTTCCATTCACTTGACAGCAGTGTCGGTAATGTTCTGTTCCAGACCAATACAGGCTCTACCAGTCACTTCTTGACTTTACAAACATTCCTTAAGTTCTTCTGGTAGACACGCTGCTGCAAGACAGTCAAACCTTGTAATAGACCTGCTGTTGGGGCCTACAAATTAGGGCAGAAGAAATTTATTGACGTTTTCGTTTTCCAATTCATTTCAACATGTATTATGCCTGGTCTGCTTTCCCAAGGTAGTGCAAAAGCAGACACTGGGTGAGGTGAAAACTAAAACATTTGTTTAATAGCCAGTAGTGTTAAAATATTTCTGCCAAATATTATTAAAAATCTGCTAATTCTTATTTAAGGTACGATCGATAATGTTGGGGATGCTTTTTTGGTTTTCTGTTTGTTTTAACGTATATTTCGCTTGATCTGATTTCCCTAGGTAGTGCAGAAGCATACATTGGGTGAGGTGGGAAACTAAAGCGCCATTTGATGGCAAGTTATGTCAGAAATATTTGTACCAAAAGTTATTAAAATCTGGTCATTGGTTTTTAAGTTACAGTCGAAAATGTCGGGGATGTTTTTTTGAGACATAGTGTACAGCAACGTTTTATCATGCGTCTCTTGCGGGAAAATTTTTACCTCCAACTAATGTTTCCAGCTCCAGCAAAGACTTTTGTAGGTTCAATGCAAAAATGGTCACATATGTCAAAATCGGCTATCTCAATGCTAAAATATAGTAAACATATTTAAGCGTGCGAAGCTAGGGAGCTTACGTAGGCTGAGCTCTGTAAAGTTAGTGGGAAGGATGCTCGCCGCCTCTGTAAAAATTCTACCTTATACCCGATCTTGGCCACCACTACATCGATTTTCAGCCCTTTGAAACTTGCACATTCTGTGAACAGTCTTCGTGTCCTCTCCAATGTTTTTAAGAACTAAGTAACACCTAGCTAAGAAAGCAAAAAAATTGTAACGGTACTTTGGCGTAGATTACAACAAACGACTAAACAAGCATACCCGCACGCAAATGGACAACATACGAGTAAATTCGCGGACAACTTCAGGCTAATGCATTACGCCCATGCAAGCAAAACCGAGCTCCAGCGCTGCAGCGTGCACGCAGCTTAGGTTTAGACTGTACAAACGAAACGAGTCACTTCATGAATAACATCGTCATAAAGATTCGGACACAACATGCGTTCGAGCGACCGACACCAACGACAGCAAAAGTACGTTGAAAGATGACACGTAAAGAATATAGTTTGTAAATAATAAAGGCGCGTGTATATGTTCAGAAGATCTGACGATACGACGCCAGACTGACACTGTTCTACGCGGATACACAGATTACGGATATCCGCTGTAAGCATATCGCGAATGAATTAGACGGAATACGTACATGCAATAATAAAATACACCAATACTATTTACAGCGGAACGAGTAATATATGCTACATGTTTAAACACGACACGCATAGTCGCTTTTCGTATATAACATAGACGGCGAAGTCACACGAAAAACCTTTTACAGTTCGTTTTTACTATTCCATTTTGCGTTGGCGAAACAATTATTGATAAATTTCAATAATCGGCCAAAACCTGATTTGAGAAAGATACGGACAGTAAGTAGTATCGTTATAGTATCTTTCATTTTTTCGACTCACGGCGTATTTCGTGCTTGTATGAAAACCGTGTAGGTCTATGTACAAGTAGGGAAAAACAGAAAAAGACGTAATCCACAGCTAAACATAATGACAACGACAATGGATGATTAATTTGGCAGCCGATAACTTTTTACCGGAAAGATTTTTCTCGAGCCGAGCGAAGGCAATGCCGAGACAAAGTTTTCACGGTCCTTACTTACTTATTTGCTCCAGCTCGACTCGCTTACCAGCACGTGTCGGTACAGCTACAGGTTACAGCTATGGTTAACGGTCGCTGTTGTGTCGCACTAACAGCAAGATGTAATTAATTTTCAGCGTTTTTTAAAATATAGGCTACGCTAAACAAATCCGCAAAATATAGCTATAGCATAGTCCCTACACAAATTCGTCATAGTTTTACTGCAAGACGCAAAAAAATCTGACAAGTTTAGATGTACCGGTACTTCAATAAACTCACTATACAACTACTCCAGTATTGTAAAAAAAAATAAGCATACACTTTACACGCATTTGAAGGCTTTAGCGATAAGATAAAATAAACACCATTATAATGCAAAAGTTAGTAGCCTAATACGATATAAAACAATCCATTGGCATGCTCGAAATACAGTATACAAGCCATAAAAACGTAGTAAATAATATTTATATTTATAAGACACGAATTCGTAACTAAATGTAGAAATACGTTAAACGACTAAGTTGGAAATTATTGTCAACATTTAAGTTTTGATTAATGAAACTGAAAATTAACACACCTGCCGTAGGAAAAATTCACACGCAATTTCAGTTTCTCGATATCTTCACGTTTTTTGAGTTAGGAGCCTGTTCGGGACGGACGGACGAACAGACACGAACGGGCAAGACTCGCAATGTGCATATTAGTACGGCCACGTGATAAACGTGGCACATTGTTATGGATCGCGGTCTTTTTAACGCACACGTACGTTAAACAGCCAATGACGAGACAATCGGACGAAATCGACACCTACGACCATAGCCACGGATTCCGTAATCCATTAGCTAATGCCAGAGCCACCTTAACACCCTTCTGGGCAGTGGACCCGCCAGGCTGACGAGACCTCTCTGGAGACGCCAAAAACATCAAAGCGAAAAAATGGAGAGGGGTATTTCCCCTTCCCAACTGATTACGGGATCAGGGGGAGAGCAACAAGCTTCCCAACAGGGTCCGTGGCAGAGCCGCGGCCGAAAACGGTTTTTGGACATTTTCAGCTTCAGAGAACACACATGATGGCAACTAATTGTTTGGAGTAGCCTGGAGGCATGCCCCCTGCCCCGTTGGCAGTGGCGTCACAGAATGATTGGGGACCATTGGACATAATGACACTCAGGGCCCTTCTCCCTGTGTTCTGGCCATAGACCTCTTAAAATATTTTAAGAGGTCTATGGCTCTGGCACACAATGTCGGCTTGAACGAGATCACAGCGGTGGGCTAAGTTATTGGAAAGGCGGCAGCAAAAGTTTGAAATTTGCAACGATAAGTTTAGTGCATGATGCCGCAGTAAAAATACAAGTTAAGCGCTCGGGGCCCCCTAAAGTTCAAGGGCCAGCCCGAACCTATGGGAATGATAGAACCCATCGGATGAAAGGGCCCTGGCGAAGGCTGGAGACAACACGGTAGAGTAGAGTTAGAATGAAAACGACCATAGGCTTAACATGATAACAGAACAGTGACACACGAAGGTTAACGGCTACGCTAGAAATGTGCGGATCCAAAAAATTTCCTCCCAATCGTCCTAAAATACCATTAAGATCAGTGGATCGATGGATCGAAAACTTCAGTATGCTGTGCAGTTTACTGAACTGATCCGCACTCCGTGCAGAATGACGAAATCGCTAATTAATTAGTGTTGATATGGTTGCTAGCCGAACTTTATGGGCGTTTCTTGGTCATACTTGTGATAGCAGCCTGTTTCTGCAGGACGCAGTCTGATATGCGCTTCTTTTTTGGAAGATTAAAAGAAACGAACTATAGGCCTAACTACAGTGTAGAGCTTGTAAAAAAGTAAATTCTTATCCGCTGCAAAGTTTGGTGACTTATACCCCGTTTACACGATCAAGCAAACATAGAGCAAGCATCAAGCAAATGTATTCAAAATACACGTGCACGACGTGTGCTCTAATTGCTCGATGTTTGCTCGACGTTTGCTTGACGTTTGCTTGACGTTTGCTTCGTGTAGGCAATGCTTCATGCATGCTTGATGTTTGCTTGATCGTGTAAACGGAGTATTACAGTCGCCGAATGTATGAGGGATTACGAATAATCCGGAAACTGCGACGGACTGGATGCGCACACTTCTGTTGCAGTTGCAGACGACACGCAGGTAGTATGCATTTGAAGGCGAATGACCGTAACGCAAATAAACTGGAACAACTCGAGAACACACATATATACTCGGGGTCTGCTGCTATACAATACTTTGTCGGTTCGGTTGCATCGACCAGTCACATTGCAGTGATTATCACGATAAGCACGTGTCAGTCATGTATCTACTACATCACGGCTCCAGTGACGTCATGAGTAATAACAGTTAGGGTGCAGTAAGTCCGACAGACAGCCGCAAATTTAAGACAGGTATTATCGGTGCTCAAAATTTCAATCTTGTCCCCGTATTCCCCAAAATGTAAAATTCTCCGCCCCAAATTTTGCATTTTTGGAAGGTTTGCCGAGAAAAAAAATCTTCGAACAGGCCAAAATTGGGGGGACAATTGCGCCGCTGTGCCCCCACCTCCCACGGCGCTATGACTGCTACTGTGGTCCTCCACTGGACCTTGCACGTTGATGTCCGAATATGCGTAGTCTCAGAATGTAATTGTTTTGCTATTCTTTTTTTTACTTTTTTTCGCAGTGATAAAAGTGACATTAAAATCATCGCACACCAATGAAAATTATTCGCAAAACGGGTCGATGGATGCAACCGAACTGGCTGGGTACTGCAAATCGCCTCCGACCGACCGATGTTCACGCGATGGTTTCAGCGTTGGGTGCCGAGGCGGGCTGTACTTCTGGTACCGTGGGGGATGCGGCCGGTGTCGTTGGGTTACTGGTCGTGGTATCGGTAGCGGTCGTGTTACTGGCGACGGCTGCTGCTGCTGCTGCTGCCTGCGCCTTGGCGACGATTGCAGCGAACGACGGTTTGCCGGGAGTCGCACGAAGTGTCGGTAGTCGCGCCGCAGCCGTGGATGGCACAACGGGCTCCTGGAACACGTTAGCCACGCGGATCTATCACACATCAAACATAAGTCAGTAAAATAGTGGATGAGTGAGTAGGTAAGTAATTTACGTAGCGCGTTAATTGTCATAACGTCGAAGGCGCTCAGTGTGCTAGCAGAAAGAGGAGTACAGGGTGCGGCAAAAAAGTAGACCCCTAAAGTTTTTCGCTGTTGTCTCAGCAACCGTTTGGAATTTTGATTTAAAATTTTACAGGATTATTTATTAGAACGTCCCACATCTAACTGCCAAATGAAATGTGATTTTGTTAAACAACGACGAAGTTATAGACCTTTTAACATAACCGCCTACCGATTTTCAGCATTAAAATGTTGAGGTTAAAAAGCTATTTAATTTTCAAAAACCGGTTACCACGTTACTGCCAATGACGTAACACGTAACGTTTTAATAAACAGTAATTTATTTTGTTTAGAAATTATCATTAAATTATCGTTCCTTTAAAGCAGTCGCTGGCTGTCCATCGGATTCATCTTCCAGCAGGAGAATGGAGAATGGAGAACCTATTCAGCACATTTTCTACCCATTAGTTGACTGATGATTCGGCCTACTGTGACGTTTTAGCGCAGCCTGCGTACAAGCGGCAACGCAAATGATGAACCGCTTGCAAAAGTTGCTTTATGGCGTGTGACGCTATTTTGTTTGTATCACGGCTAATACGGAAGTGTTTTGGGCGAAAATTCCTACACATATTCGGAGATGTTTAATCGTTACATATATGCTTTTGCACCGATTCATTTCGACCACTCGGCTGAATAATGAACGCAAAGTTTTCGGGACGTTTTTTGCGCCACCCGGAATTTAGCATAGAGACACGATAAAAACAGCCATCCTGCTGGCAACTTGAAGCTTAAATTAATCTGCATCAAACTAGGCCTATGGCTCACACTTACCTCGTCATTAGACCACTTGACTGCTAACGCTGCGTATTACTGTTAGATTTATCTAACACACTAAACAATCTGAACATGACGTGACTGTGCGACACACGTGCCCTGAATGCTTGCCTCCAGTAGACTGAAATTAATGACCAATATGTTACAGCCTTTGTTTGGTGCTCATCTACCGTCACATAATTCTCTGAAATACGCTAACCCTAACCCTAACCCTAATATTGTGCTGCATTTCGCATAACGCTAACGATAGCAAGCGACACTAGTGTCGACGCCTAGCGAATTTATTTGTACGGCTGCCGTAACAACAGTCAGTGCGTTAAAACATACTCGCAAACGTTTTAGCGTAAAATATTTATGCCCTGAATGTTTAGACGTTGAAGCGCGCAAAATAACAAAACAGTACACGTAACATTTGCACAATATTTTCGAAACCGACTTTCTGTTTTCCATGCGACTAGAGGAGATGCCATCGAAATCTAGGTTTACTTTGCGTTTCAATTGTTCACTTCAGCTTCTGGCGACTTCGCCCCTTATCCCGCTGAGAAATTTCCGTCCCAGGCGTCTGTGTGTCTGGAAAACAGCTAAAAGCTGCGAGCGAATTTTGATAAAATTTTGTGTAGAGGAACACAAGAGAAGAAGAATCAGATTAATGCCTGAATCCAGATTCTTTTGCGCACTAAGCCTATGCATCATTTTCCACGGGAGTGGTAACATTTGACAGTGTGTACTGTGTATTACTCGTAAGAGGTAAAAACAAATTTCGGACGGATGGGGCGCTGCTCAAGAAACAGTAGATCAGCTTGTGATGCATGGTAAATCAAATAATGAACCAAACCCATAAATCAAGAAAAAGATTCTTTTCCTACATTACTGCGATTGCGATAGACAGAATAAACATGGAAATCCTCCACGTGATCAATAAAACAAAAATAACGGTAATTATACAAATGAACAGCCAATAAGCCTCCGTTTAATTGCCCTGAAGCTTCGTCAAACAGATGACTATATACTGTACAGCGTGCATGGAACAGTTATATACAAAACACACAAGAAAAAACATAACACATGCACCACGCACGAAGATGAATTAACACAGTCACAGCTGGATAGGCAAGCAGTCACAGCATGCATTATCGGTACGGAGCACGTAAGCGACTCACCAGCCGTTTTCTCGCCCGCTCGTAGGTAAATCTCGCTCGCTTTCTCGCTCAGCGAGAAAAGCGAGGAATTGCAAGGTTCTTAGGTTCCATCCAAAAATTTTAAGTCCTTTTCTAAAATTTTGCAAAAAACGACAGGGGATTACTTTTCTGTCGCACCCTGTATAAATTGAGTAGGTCCTAGTTTTTTTCATAATTTTCTAATTTTCATAATTTTCATGTGATCTCCATTAGATCGCGTGGAAGTCGATTCCTTTAAACTTAAGTGTGTGATGATACCCAAGGTGAAAGTGATTGAGGACTTTGAGGTCCCTCTAAACATCGGCAGTCAAAAGTTCGAAACTTCAACTGCCAAAATTTAGGTTCAATGCTGGTTGTCTTTGTCCATAGGCCTATCTCCAGTAATTTCGGCGCAATTCACTCTTCAAATGTGCGCCGTAACCTGAAACACAAAAAATCACTAATAAACCCTTTATTCTTGGTTTTAAGGTTGTTCAAGGTCGCTGATTTTAATGTCGATCGAAAGGACTTATGGGACTTCTTATAACCGATTAATAGTGATCTTGGCCCTATCTCACACCGTTTCTAAGATCCTGAAACTAAGCTTATAGAGTCTAATTTGTGGCAGCCGACTGAAGATTTCGTGATCCTAGCTTGCACCGTTTTGATAGTGTCGCATGGAGTGTGATATGGACAGACAGACGAACACCGCGCGTAAAAATCATGTGCCGTTTTAAATTTCGCTCGTTTCGACTCGCTCATATGTACTGTCGCACGCTCACGGGAAAAATCTCGCTCGCTCTCGCTTACAGGTCTACATAGGCCTACTACTTACATGCGCTAGTAGAAATACCGTTGTCATTTTAGTGACAATCAGCATTATCACATGCACATCACCAGTCGTGCTAGACAATTGGCTAAGTATGCAAAAACTAGAAAAAAAATATGTTAGTCAAATGCCAACATATTATATGGTCGTCCACCCATACCTGCACAACCCTAGAGCAAACTCTGACCTTTGACCTTTTCAACTAAAAACTGGTACGCCGATTACTGCTGCTGTAACTTTTGGACGAATTCCAGTTTTTTTTCTATAGAATTTTGTTTTCTAGTCAAAAGCCTGTACAGCACAGTCAGACAGACAGACGGAGAGATGGACAGACAAGACCTGTAATGCAGCTTATTAGGACGGCCGCATATTCACGACTTTTTTGTCTCCTTGAGTATCAAGAGTGGGGAGATGAAAACGCCAGACGCCACTCAATAAAAGCAGCAATTACAAGAATATAAACACAGCAACCGAGCTGAAGTCAGAAGCATTTATACTGGACCCTGCAGAACACACTGTCAGGCGCATCTTTGTGATGTCGAATTTTAGCTGTAAGATCAACACTATTAGTATTTGTGCGACTGCATGCAACATTGAAACTGCATCAAAATTCATATTGAACTCCCACACAGAAAAACGGAAACAAAACAGTCTGGGGAAAAGGTACATTTTATGGCTGGTACTAAAAATTATGAAAAATGCAAATGCAATAAATATCACGGAGGGATTAGGTAATGGGTACATATGAGAATCAGTCAGTGTAAAAGCAAATCAAGATTCCTCAACACCAAACGAGACTGCAAGCCTGCTTAGCATCAGCTACCAGACACAGAACTCACACAGGGCATATGCTTACAAGCGTACAGAAGAAATGCACAACGAAAAATAAGCAACAGATTTGAAGATTGAGAAAGGTGTGGGGAACAGTGCTATACGGAAACACACCTCAGTGAATGGAAGTGTCACATGCTATACGGGATCACAGAGTTACTTGCCACCCAACACAGATGAATGTGCCCCAACTTAACCCATCCAGGCAGGATCCTGGAGGGATCGAAGGCTGAGTTGGCATGTATTTGTTAGTGGCGCTCTAAGCAATAGTCAGTAGCTGTGGCAGCGAATGCCTGCAATTTGTACAACCGTGGGAAGGCGAGTAATAACAAGCATCATAATCGACACATTTGTTATCATCATCATCATCATCATCATCAGCAGCAGCAGCAGCAGCAACTATTACTCAAGCGAATGAAAGGCACTGTTGACACGAACTACACTACGCAACGACACAGTCAATGCAATAGAGAACACTACAGACATCAGCTAAACATTACAGTATGTACACAGCAAATTAACTAGTGGAAAAACTTTATTTACAGTACAGGAAAGCCTCAATTTACAGTTGCTGCCAACCAAGGGCGTCTAAGCCATATGAACCGTGGAGCAAAATGACGAATATTTTCCAGCCACTCCAGGAGAAATTTCTTACGACTCAACTGATACAAACTAGCGTTTTTTTCAGAACCAAAATGCTCCGAATCGACGGTGACTGGAAATTCACCCCAGATCCCACTGAAACAGCTTACAGTACCATCCAGACACAAACTACAGATTTAGAGAAAACGCCCAAAAAACAGGAAAAAGCTAAAAAGAGACAAAGTTAAGAAAAAAAAGGAGAGAGGGCCAATGTGAAACTTGGGTTAAAGAAGGACAGAAGCCCCTGACGCCAGAAACAACACATTAGCAATAGCAGCAGAAGCAAACTATGAACATTACACAACGACATCAACATAACAATAAAATCACAGCAGCCAGCAGTATTCGCTGAAAATACCGCAATAACATATTTACACGAAGAAACAGTCTCGTTTCTTGGTCGATCGTCACGCACGAAAAACTCTCACAGACAATGAAACGTTCACAGCAGCGTATACATCATCGATGGTCACGTTACTCGTTATATCTACAGCTAGAAGCTACCACAGATCTCAAACCTCTGCCGAGAGCCGAGAATGGTGCTGGCGCCTAGTACGCAGAGCATGTGCACGGTAGACACAAGATAAAAATTGGTCGCAATGAAATGACTATTACTATCATCATTATTAATTGCACAGTCATATTTCATTAGCCACAGAATACACATTCTTTCTTGCAGCCAATTTTACCCCACAAAGGAATGACAAAGAAAACACCACCTCAAAATGCAAATTCACTTCAGACGATGCAGTTTCACATTACATCATAAAATCTTATACAAAATTCAGAATGTATCCAATGTGATGACAATCTTCACAGCAAAAGTGGACAAATAGTGTCAAAAACAGTACAGCAATGGTCACCGGAATGTTAGTGGAAACTCTTCACATTATCGTATAAATGAAATATATCATCAGTTACCACAAAACTGCGGTATCCATAGATAATATGATCTCACAATAACTTACAATGATGAAAATAAATCCAACACAAAATTCAGTCTAATACAATTTTGTCCTATACATGCTTTCGGCAAGCTTATGAGTTACAAAAGCAAAACGCAACCATCACGGAATGATGTAACATCTAAGTACTAGTACTATTACAACACGACCACCACTTTTTATAACTTCATTAAATAACCAGAAAATTTCCTGAAAACTGCATCAGTGAAATAATTTTGGAAATCAGTATATGTTTACATAATCATGACAAAAACTGCGCAACAAGCGTTTTTATTTGACTCGCAATGTAATTAATTTTCTGTCGAAGTAACAAACTATTCCAGAGTTGCCGCACATCTAGTTAGGCTGATACTCCAATATCACGTTAGCAAACGGAACCTCTGGAAAATACTGCATAACGTAAAATGAAAATGTAATGTCCTTCCGAAGCATAACGCCCATGGGGAAGTGCAGATCTCCATTTCCTTCGCCTTCAGCCAGACACTCGCTTACATAGTACGGCGTACCTGTTCACACTGCAGCTGTCACTGGTTCTCATGCAACTACCGCAGGGCATGATCAAGCCGAGTTGACCTTCGTGGCTGGTTACATACCAAGACGACGGTTTACCCATCTGTAGACAGCCAACCATCCAAGAACTAACCAGACTCAGCATCGATGTAATCAACGAAGCCAAATCGCCACCTTCTGCTGCAGAGTACAATTACTAAGATATTCTTCACATTGAATGCCCAAGCAGCATCACTGCAGCGAAAGGGTAATAAAGAAGAATACGTATTACAATGCCTACGTAGGTGACAGAAGTCATGTCATTATCCTCACACACTAGGAAATAAAAAACACACAAAAGCATATAAAACAGTGCAGCATAGAGACCATAACGAGGCGATGACTGTCATATGCAAAGTCAACTGCTGGCATCTATACACTTCGTGACACTGATGTCAATATTATTCTATATATTATATTCTATATAATTATATATTATTCTATATAATGCACTTATAAAGAAGCAATGGCAATAATAATAACCACATTAATAATAACACAGACATCTTCTAATGTAATATAGCAAATGATTACAAAAGTGCAAAAACGGCAAATAATCAACAACGTTATGACACGAGCAACTTGAACAATTTCAAAACAATGAAGGATAGGTTAATGGCAGCCAAAGTTGTTTTTTTTGTAGAGAATGCTAAGGATGTAATGAATATAATTTAAAAGAGTTATAGCAGACCGTAATGAAAAACAATTCAAATAGCACAACTTGACTTTCCTTGTTCACATTACTAGCAACAGACAAATCAAGCAAAATGTTCACCTCTTATCTCTATTCATAGCTATGAATGGCCACGGCAAACATCACTGAAGGTCATGGCTGGCTGGTTCAACTTCAACAGCATATTTAACACAGACTAACTACCTACAGTGTATATTATGCCTACAGACCAATTAGTTAAGGTAGTATCAAAGCAGTAGCAACAACATACACACAAAGAACTACCAAAATACAAAACTTGTAATCCAAATATTGGCGTAATAATCTCAAGGAACTACGAGGTGGCCTTGGAAATGACTTTCTAACTAACAGCTTGGCTATAATACTAACAAATTAAACCTATAAAAATAAAAGTAAATGCAACAAAATCCTCCACAAAATTAATCCTAAGAGAACCCAACTTAGATCAGCTTTACTGTAGCTCCTATGACATCCGGCCACGAAATTTGTCATCTGACGTATTCTAACACAAAAAAACTGCCACAAGGTGAGAAAAAGTAAAAGCGTATTTGACAAACAGATGTTAAACAGAATAGCATACTGGCACTGTATTTGGAAATATACTAATAGTTGGAATACATTTGAAAAATGCCAAGCAGCATAACAATAAAATAAATCAACAACAGCATTTCTGTGGCAAAATTATTTTTCTGCAGAAATATCATTTGCAGATAGGCCTAAACTGTGCATATCACACTGTTAAAATAGTCCACAACTCCACATATTACACATCTACTGCCAACATTTATGCGCAATTTGTGGAAAACAGACTTTGTAATGTAAAAAAAACACACAAACAAATTCAGAAACACTGAATTCTGCTGAATACGTGCTGACATATAATACACTTTAGCAGATAATTGTACAGTTCTGACAACATCAAAAGCCCTGTGGTCTGTGCAGCAATAACGCACTATTCTACAGTAAATGGACTGTATCCAACAATGTAAAATAAAGGCACCACAAACGACAATGACAGAAAAAAATGGAAGAGAAAAAAATGCTGGACAATAAAGAACTACTTAGCATTCTCGCAAATTTGGTCACACCGCTCTTATCTTGTTGACTTAGCTGTAATAATTTTTCTCATTACCCATTTGTCATTACCCACTAGCTCAGACACAGTGTACTACAGTCTAGCAAACAATGAAAAGGATCACACACAGAATGACAGTGGGTGGCCATTCACAAATATCTATTACAGACAATGTGTCATTTTAATGTAACTACTCAATGAAGTCCAAAAATAGTCCAAGCGATCCAATATTGAGTACGGTGAGACGTTGCTGTCAACACTTTAAGAACGCATACAAGAACTTTGTCTGGTTATTAATGTTTGGCCATACACTGTAGCTCCATTGTTTGGGAGCTCATGTCCTTTTGCAGCACTTTCAGCTAACGAGGGTTAAACCCTATTAAACTAACAAACAACCCAAGTCGGCCAGATGGCCAGCTTTATAAAAGAACAGTTAGCCTCGATATTGGGTAAGTATGCCAAGAGTCCTGATAACAGGGTCCACTGTTACGCAGAATTTTCGTTTTGTCCCTAACGATAGCTGTCACCATCGTCAGTAATCATTACAACCAAACATGAAGAAATGGCCAAGCTGAAATGGCCAGGGTGTCTACACTCGGACATTTAAGTCTAAACATTTGAAGTCCAAGTCGCATCAGTTTACGTAACTGTTACAAAGCGCTAATTGGCTTAATCAAATGTTAATTTGTCAATATTTATTAATCTTCCTGTTGCCAGTGTTATCTGTATACTGTAAAAATATAGTTTAACGCAGATAAATGTGACGTAAGTGTGACGTCACAAGCAACTTTTAGCGTCAATGTAGCGTTCGACGGAATTTGAATGCTAGCAGTGTTGATGGAGCGCGGTACCGAGTGAAAAAACTTTGCTTGCATTTCGAGAAGTTGCTGTCATACCAAAATTAGGCCGATGGTATGACCTTTCTGTTGCACCAATCGCCGACAGATTCCGATCTCTGCTTCCGGAATGCAAATGAGTTCCCCTCCCTGAGAGCTCGCTGCATCGACGCAAGGGCCAGCTCATGGCATGTTAACTTTCTCACACGCTGCAATACACGCTATAAACAAAGCATTGTTCGTGATGTCATCATTCCATTCGCACAGCAGTATTTTTATTGAAATTGATGTAAAGCGATGTTTATATTTCAACTGATCAGGGGTACTATTAATTAGCATTACATTCTACACATATTTAGCCAATATCTTTTTTCGTGCGACTTGGACTTTAAACACAATGATACAACTATGCCCAAAAAGAATAAATGTGTTTCAAACAATGGTGATCCATTTTATAAGCTGATTGTCACATCTAGAACTGCTGATTTTGAAACATGGCAACAAAAAATCCAGCCAGCCAGTGTACAATCATCAAAACAAGCTGGGCGAGCCAAGAAGAGAAATCAACAGGCCTCACAAACCAGTTAAATAGATCAGACCCAGGTCTTGCACAAATCTCGTTCCAGCGATGTCCTGGATTAAAAAAGTTGGCGGGAGCAGAATGACACAAATTTTCAATAGATGAGATTATGCTTGCTAAAAATTCAATGTTGGTTTTAAATCCCCCAAAAACAAAAATTTCCAGCCCCAAATTTAGTATAAATTTTTCCTGTAAAAAACTTCACTAGAAGAAAAATCTTCAACAGGCTACAATTAAAATGAGAAGGAAACTGCCCCACCGTGACTCCAGCCACGATGCAGTGTCTCATTCACAGTTACACAAGTCAAACTCTTTGCGATGAGAAGTTTTCTGTTAGAGACGATAAAGCTGTGTCGTAACCGGAGCTCAATGCACTTTTCTGTTCAGCCGCCAGCATCGCGGCAGTACGCAGCTGCAGTGTGTGCAACGACAGATGACTGTGCACTGACGACAAACTTCGCTTCTCAAAGCTGTCCGCACCATCGAGTCCCTGACGGAACGCGTTCACGACACGAATCTACGACGCACCGGCAAACAAGAACCATGCGAGACAACAGCCAGCGAATAAATCAAACCGAACAAACAGAACAGCGAAGTAACAAACAACAGCACAAAATCAAGACCACCGCAACAACGTCCGTGACATAATCTGCCGCCACCTAATGTATAAAGCTGCACTTAATAATTTACACTAAAAACATATGTTGTAGGCACAGTGTCGAGATATAAGGAGGCCACACCCAACCTGACCTTTTGACGTGAAAATTTGCACACCATTTACTCGTGCCCTGGGAAACAATCGCAACGATTTTGGTTTCTCTGCACATTTTCATTTCGATTTAAGAGTCCACGTGGGATGGACAGTCAGGCATGATGCGGGGTAATAAAATGGCTGCAGCAAAAGTTTGAAAAATGCTGAGTATTACCGATTAATTGCAAATGTTCTATGAGAAAAACTCACATATCAAGTAATATGGTTTAAAGTCTTGGTTAGATAATTTTAATGACTGATCCTGCTGAAAATGATAAAAGTGAATAATCAGAACTAAACAGGTTGACTTTTTGACCCTGAAAACTATTTGGTTCTTCTTTGACCCAAGATGCACATGATGCACTAACAAATCAATAAAAGTTTGACAAAAATCTGACAATGCATACAAAAGATGTAGCAGAAACAGCAACAGAATCGACAAATGGAAGTATAGAGAACAAGACTCTTGGACGGACAACAAAAGAACTTTGGATTTAAGAAATACTGAAATTTAAGCAAACAGACCAAAAAAACTTCACTGAAACAATTTGATTTAGAATAGACATTTCCTTCACTAAAAATGCATCTAGAATAATCTGCCAAAAGCTGTTGAATAAAACAGACCGACATTTTTTGTTCATTCTTAAGTCGCCTTATATTGTAACATTATCAAAAAATTGAAGCGCTATAACTGACAGCAGACCAGGTTTGAACAGGATAAGCTGATGGAAAAGAAATAAATTTTTAATAATGTAGAAAATTAAGCCCAAAATTGTGCAACAGATAGGTGCGAAATAGTGTGGATGACAACGGACTTTGCTTCAAAAAACTAAAAAATAAAGAAAATTTGAGTTGAAATTTTTAAAGGACAAAACTTACATATTTACACATTCAAGAAATGTAGCATGCAATATACAGTATGACAACAAACAGCAAAGACATATATGAGAGTCATCAAACGTCCAGCACAACACCGACTAGCATAAATTAGTCTGCGAGTCAGACCATATCTCAATCACTGACACCAATGACAAGCCAAGATATTTTCAGCCTGGTAACGTCACTGTATGCGGTCATCTGTTTAGTCGCCGAGGGTCATATGCACCCACTGCACTGAGCCTAACTGTCCAGTGAGTGCTAAAGCCACCCAAGTGCTGAGAAGACTAGCCACCAGATCTACCAGGCATAAGTAAATACACTGTGTCCCAAAAAAACATCCCCGACATTTTCGACTGTAACTTGAAAACAAATTAACAGATTTCAATAATTTTTGGCATGAATATTCCTGACACAACTTGCCATCAAATGACCGTTTAGTTTCCCACCTCACCCAACGTTTGTTAGCGCACTACCTTGGGAAAACGCAACCAGCAAAATATCACTTTTTTATCCAATGCGATATGATTGCTTAATTAACATAAGGCGTATAAACACATTTTGTTCACATTTCTGACACTATGGCTGACATTTCACTCAGTTGTCCATTTTTCAACTGCCTGCAGTAAAATTGCTTGAAGCGTTGGCCCACTATGTGAACACATGCAAGCAGACGTTTTCTCCATTTATTGACAGCAGTATCGATAAAGTTCTGCTCCAGACCAATCCAGGCACTACCAGTCGCTTCTTGACTTCACAAACATTTTTAAACTTTATCTGGTAGATACACTGCTGCATGACAGTCAAACCTTGTAATGGACCTGCTGTTGGGGCCCACAGATTAACATAGATGGAAATTATTGACGTTTTTTTTCATTCACTTTACTCGTATTATGCTTGGTCTGCTTTCCCCAGGTAGTGCAAAAACAGACATTGGGTGAGGTGGAAACTAAAACACTTGGTGAATAGCCAGTTATATCAGAAATATTTCTGCCAAATATTATTAAAATCTGCTAATCTTTATTCAAGTTACAATCAATAATGTCGGGGATATTTTTTTCAGGTTTTCTGTTTATTTCACCACATATTTCGTTCGGTCTGCTTTTCCTAGGTAGTGCAGAAGCATACATTGGGTGAGGTAGGAAACTGAGTGGTCATTTGATGGCAAGTTGTGTCAGGAATATTTGTGCCAAAAATTATCAAAATCTGATAATAGGTTTTCATGTTACTGTTGAAAATGTCGGGGATGTTTTTTTTGGGACACAGTGTATTTATGCCAGATCTGCATCTGTTTCCACAGGTTTTTGACATATGGTCACCATAACTTTTAAACTACACTGTGTCTCAAAAAAAAGCATGTGACTACATTTTTTGCAATAACTGGAACAATGAATGTCCGATTATAATAATTTTTGGCACACTTATTAATGAGACTATATGTCATCGAATGGTGGTTTCATTTCCCACCTCATCTATTTAGTGCAACTGTCTTACCTTGGGAAATCACAGA
>Ga0209367_1004031_pt1 | contig 20141 bp, 11 predicted proteins | sample WorMetLIZISLAND2_FD_187412 | JGI IMG/M metagenome (GOLD analysis project Ga0209367, IMG submission 187412) | Marine gutless worms symbiont microbial communities from Max Planck institute for Marine Microbiology, Germany - Olavius geniculatus... ...
ATTTAATGTTGTATAAGCGATGATGTAAAACAGCAAAAATCAAAAAGTATAAGCACGAAGTAATGTATTAGCTTAGACATTTAATCTGTCCTCAGTAGCCAGATAAAAATGTCTAAGCTAATGCATAATGTTCGTGCTTATACTTTTTAATTTTTGCTGTTTTACATCATTATAATTTAGTGATAATTTATAAACAATATAAATTACTGTTTATCAAAACGTCACTGTGACGTCATCGGCAGTAACGTGTAAGAGATTTTTGAAAATTAAATAGCATTTTACCGTCAACATTTTTAATGCTAAAAAATCGGTAGGCGGTCATGTTAAAAAGTCTATAACTTTGTCGTTTTTCAACAAAATTATATTTTACTTAGGAATTATATGTAGAAGGTTTAATCAAATAAAGCTGTAAAATTTCATATTAAAATCCCAAACAGTTGCTGAGAAAACGGCGAAAAACTTTAGGGGTCCATTTTTCCCGCACTCTGTACATCACAATTTTGGTCGGTCTCCGACCGTCGAAAAGTTCAACCCCCCAGCTGATTTTTCACAATTCAAACACTGCGAACAATTAACCATAACTATAATACAAGTAAGCATAAAAGTATGACAACGCAAATTAGCTCTGGCAACAGTCAGCTAACTGCCTGGCACTGTTTCAAAACGACTACCTCTGACGACAATAATAGAAAAACAAGTGTTAAATTAACATTTTATTGTTTGTTATGCATATACAGCGTAGTCTGGTCCTAACCTCTAACTGCCTTGACGCCAATGCCATCGTGGCAGAGCGGGGGGGGATTCTCCATCCTCCCCCTAAATTTTGGGCCGTTGGAAAATTGTTGGAAATGTTTTTGTTGTCAGTTTTCGTCCAAAAAACATACGGGGCTAAAATCCCCGTTTTGGGGAAATTTAGGGACAAAATTGCAATTTTCGAGCAACCTGTTGAAAACTTGCCATGTCTGCCGGACAACTGCAGCTTCATTCCCTGCCTACTTTGTCAACACACGACGCCGCTGCCTCACATCGTTGGCAGAAGAACTTTGCATCTGGCCTGTGAACAGTTCGACTCCAGCAATTACCAAAAGTTCACTTCTCAAGAACGTGATCTAATCCGAAGTAACTGTCAAAAATTAGCCAGTTAAACAAAATAGATTTCAATATTCGTAATCACAAAATCAGCTGTGAGACAAAAAAAACAATATCTGTTCTTCATGGCAGCAGAGTTTCGACACATTCGTAGCTAGATGCCGTCGCCAAGCACTGAAGTCCAGAGACTTATGACGTAGCTTGATTGTCCAACGGTTAGCGTGTCAGACCCAACGATCATGAGGTTCGACTCCCAGCCATTCATTACACAGTCAAGTAGCAACCCTGGGCAAGTTGTTCACACACCACAGCCCGTCGGTCCGATGTCCCAGTTTGGGGTCCTGCCGACTAAGTGACCAAATCCAAAAATCCAAAAGAGACCGGAGCGCTGACTTTGATGAGCGCCTGAACGTCCTTGAAGGTCGGATGATCTTTATCCCCTACCAGCTGCAGCAGCACGGCTTCACTGGTCGTCACAATTGCACCGGCTTGCATAAACCTCTGATGACAAAACACATATACACAGACTAGCTCATATGCAACGCTCGGCCCAGTGGTGACATATTATGCAGACGACCGCATAGCTGAGAAACTCTAAGCTTAATCTTAACCATGCCCTTTGACCTCTGAACTGAAAATTAGCAAACGAGAACCGTGACTCCATGACTTTGAAAACGCTCAGGCAATTTCGGTTTTACTGCACCTAATTGTTTTTAGCTGACCGTATTTAAGTAATGGTCGATCTATTGGTACAGTTGTCATCCGTCTGTATATCTGTCCATCCGTCTGTAAAGGATGTACGGTGGTTAAGCTTTAGGGTGTAGGGAAAAACTTGTTTCACAAATAATTCGCCATGTGTGTTAAACTCGGGCATGCAAAATTTCAGCCATATAGTGCAAGGGGAACATTTTTGAAATGGGGTCTGAATGGAGGGGGTAGGAAAAATGTGCGTTTTCAAAAAACTGGCCACATCTCAGGAATGGTGAGAGATATGGCCAAGGTTACTATTAATCACTAATAAGAAGTGGCATATACCCTTTCAGACAAAATGAAAATCATTGACCTTGAATGACCTTGCAGGTCACTGACAACTCGTATGGTCGGCTATCCTAGCGACAGCTAGGTTTCCTGTTTGAGTTATGAGTTCTTACAGAGTGTGCAAGACCTATACTGCAGCCTATTAGGACAGCTGCAAAATAACGTAGTCGGTCGGCTTACTGATTTGTGTTTAGCATCACTCTCCACCGGTTCCACTCAGAGGGGCTATTTGTGAAAAAATAGTGAAGGATTATTGCACTTGCAGCAGATATTTAATCCAGATCACGAGATCAGAGAACAGGAAATCCAAACTGAAACATAAAAAACACAAGAAAGCCCAGCTGTCGCTAGGGAAGACACGCTGCAGCCTATACAGTCCCTGTTGCAGTACTGACCTTCAAGGTCATCCAAGGTCGACGGTTTTCATCTCATCTGAAAGCCAGTATGCTACTTCCTATTAGTGATCAATAGCAACCTATGCCCCATCTCGCACCATTAAGCCACAATGCATCCATTACAGACAGACGACGGACGACAATCGTGCCATAGACGTCTACAGCATAGCTGTAGCACGTCAAAAATCAAACACAAATTTAAAAAATATTGAAAATTACTGCAAGCATCATCGTCCAATTCCCACTAATGATTGGCAATGGAAAATGTTGCCTATGGATGCGGGAACTGATACTAGCCTGGAGTGCAACGAGACGATCCATCTGACTCCTGGAAGACGTGGCATCAGCGACAACATGGACCTCAAAGCCGCGCTCAAGCAGATCAATAACCGTCTGCTGGATGCACACGTGGGTCTGCACAACACCAACGCATTCGTCAATCCATCTAATCTGACTTGCTCAGACTAAGGTGCAGAACTGAAACAAGCTTTATAGTGCATTAAAATTCAATAAAGAATAAATTCAAAAACATTCAAGCTTCTTCCGATGAACTTGAGGTACCAAAGTGAAGTAATAATTATTTATCTCTCAGTATATTCTGCCCCAAAAAATTCACACAGAAAACTTGCAGTTGAAATCTTTTTTACGAGATGCAAGTACTCAACTATGAAGAACAGAATAAGCTCTATCGACACGGATTATTGGCTTTGAAAATTGCCAGCCTGTTTGTCACATTATTAAGTCTTTCGTTCATCAATTTTCTACTTGGTTTGATGTGTTAGACAGAACTGACTACTGGAAAAATTTTCTCATGCACATTACATGCCACATTTTATCGTGCGGTGTCTAAATTAAATGCCTAAATGCATAAGCATTTGCTGGAATTCCATGATGTACCATGCACTAATTAACCTTTTTAGCTAAAAAACAATTACCTCAAGAAAAAAACACATCTTATCGCATGCTGCATGGAACACCATATTGCAGTAAAGCAATACCCATGTGAGCGAACAGTTAGTCAAACGAAGTAACACCAACCTCAATACCAAACAGTACCACATGCTTCAGCTGTCCGTTGCACAACTGGGGCAGTAAACTTTCAACCGGTGGCACCAGCATTGAAAACTTGGTCTTGTCATAAACGCCGGCTGCGTGTTGGATCTTCAGCTCTGGCACGGTTGATCCGAGGCCTTTTGGATACTAGCACGCAGTTCACACACAGATACAATCAGCGCTCGAAGTGGGACGGTATGGCATACCAGCACTTCCTTGGCTGACTGGAAAGCATACCGGCACTTCTTTTCTGAGATAGGTCATACCAGTATGTATTGCAGGCCATTTTGTGAGATTTCGGCAACTGGTTGCTGATGTTTGCATCGATCAGTGGCCAAAATAGCAAAAATAGCGCTAGCTTGAGAGGACAAAGAGAAGAAAAGCAAAGCTACCATACCGGCACTTATTTTTTCCCACTTCGAGCCGTGGATACAATCAACCACGTCGTGGATTTAAAAAGTAGGTGAAACAGGAAATTGCAATTTTCCATCAGAGACTACAGACTTCCGACAAAATTCTAGCAGACAGCTGCAAATATCCAAAAGAGGATACAACTTCAACAACAGCTTGGTGGTAAATAACTGATTCTCTCTGTCTGGGGTGACCCAGGTCCAGAGAGTTCTTCAAGAGTTCTCGATTGTGACAAGAATGGCATCTGCCAAAATAGCCAGAAAACGCTCCACCTTATGTCTGAGACATCAAAGCTTTGAAACTGCAAAACTGAAGTATTATGCTCTTTGATTTGCCCTGGAAAAAACTGCCAATAATATGTACTGCTACTTTTCCTTTAAATAGCAAAGCTAAAGTACCGACAATGTACGTCAAACTCGAATGAAAAATTGTTTCATTCAGACAGTTATGAAAACATGCAACAATGGATATAGAGTAAAAGAATCATACATTACATACTTCAACGTAACAGAAGAAAAACTTACCTGTGGTTATTCTGACTGCAAACATCAGCATACTGTATTTTAGCTATTTTGGCCACAAATGACCTTACTGAATTGCACTAAACTGATATTCAAGTTCCAGAACTATATTAGTACAAAAAGCAATGAAAGAGATGAATCTGCTACCTGCTCGGTGACAATCAAAGGAATGTTTAGAAGCTTGGAGCCTTCAACCTACAAATCAGCACAATAAAATATAGAAAATACATCTTACGACTACACATACAAACTATGGACAGGGTTCCCACTCTTTTACCAACCAAAAAAAATGCAGGACTTTTCCAGGACTTTCTAGCACCCCTATGACAATATTTCCAGGACCTTTTCGTGTTGCATAAATGTTCAAATATAATGAAACAAGTAAGTATTTAAACGAGCAAAGCGAGCAGAAATTTTTTTGAACTGTTGTATGCAGTATTTAAGTAAGCAACAGTCAACACAAACTGTGTGATATGCTATTGCTGCTTGTTTTCCATTTCAGTCTATGAAAAAATGTGTGATTTTCAAGAATATTTTTCCAGGACTTTCCGGGACCAAAGTGCCAGGACTTTCCAGGTCCTGGAATTTTTTTAAAAAATCCAGGACTTTCCAGAAGGCGTGGGAACCCCGTATGGAAGTGTTGTCCCAAAATGTCTAGTCTCAAGCAATTGATATTTAGAGGCATTTACATTAGTGTAGAATCTCAGTCAGCTGACTGACTTCTGCATTGCAGTTCAGCAGTTTGTACTCTGAAAAAGTATATCCAAGTAATAAGTGCAATGTCTGAAGAGAAAGAAAATCCAATTCATTATTTTAAATAAAATTACTGTCTGATAGCCAATGGAGATGCTTCAAAGATCACTCAGCATTCAGTCCCGTTGAAAGCCACAGTGAGGCCCGGGTAAACATTTTTGCAGGGCCCCCCAAACGTTCTCGTGGGGCCCCTTTGAGAGAATTTTTTTTTAAATTTTCGTTTTAAAATTGTGCATTCTAGTGTACTTTATATTTCTGAGCGACGGCGGCCCCCAAACGCCGCAAGGCCCGGGGTAGCTTAACACCATACCCCACCCTCTCGATGGACCTGTCAGCATTGGTATGAATGAATATAAGCTGCAGCACATCAATGGATGTCAGGACCCCACACAGAACTGCACTGTAACAGACCACAATGCTGATGAAAAAATAAAAAAGAACAAATGCAAATAAAACCAAGAAATTTGAGCTAATGCTCACGAGACACGTGAAAGCCTATAGCAGTTCTGGTTCACGCTAAGTTAATATACAAATACCAAATTCTCTATCTGGATCACATAACGATAGTTTTGTGGTGCCACCTTGTGAATGATATAGACTTGTGTCACAGCCCGAAATCGCCAAAAAAATCCATAAAACCCACTATTTTGGCGTTCAAGGTCATTCAAAGTCATTGAATTCGGCGCCAATCGACAGCCAGTGTACGACTTCCTATTAGTGATTAATAGTAACCTAGGCTCTATCTCGCACCGTTACTGAGATACAGTGACATATTGGCCAAAAATCGCTAATTTTGCCCACCCCCTCTCATTTAGCACCCTCGTTCGGGGTGACCCCCTTTGAATTTATGGAAAAGCTTTAAGTTCCTGAAACTGGAGTCTTCCTGGCATCCGACGGTGAAGATTTGATGATCCTAGCTTGCACCGTTTTTGACTGATCCACCCGTGTGACAGATGGACAGACAGACAGACAGAGAGACGGACAGAATTGCGATGGCTAAGACACGCTGAAAGCAGTAGCTGCTTTTGCACGTAAAAAGTATGAGTCCTAATGTTTAGCATGTCAGCTAGGTCACAGGTTCAACTCCCACCCACTATCAGGTAATAACCGTCGGCAAGTTGTTCACAAACCACAACACATCAGTGTAATACCCCAGTTTAGGGGCCCTGCAGACTAATCAAAAACAAAAAAAAATGCTAAAGGCACAACCTCTTTAGCAAATAGACATAAATATCATGATGTGGGTGAAGGATATTGCAGCAGCTAATCTCTAATCAGTCATGAAATTAATTTTGATAAGCAGTTGCCTTCTTGATAGCTAGTGCTGACTGCCGCCACCAACCAATGACTTGCATTAAAAAATCTTTTCCAGTTAGTAGGGGCAAAGAATGCGGCCGCTCTGTGACATACCGTAAACGCAGTATTTGAGCTCGGATTAAACAACTACAATACCAGCTCAGTGGGTATGCCGTAACGGCATAACTGTTTAAATATGCTAGATTTACCAAATGCAGGCCAAATATTTAATAAAATAAACTTATTTAAGCATCCAAATTTCCCGCAAGTGTATATCAAGTGTATTCTTAAACATATTTAATGACGGAAAAGACGGAGAAGAAGAAGAAAACAGCTAGCAGCATACAAGTCGGTTTGACACTTCCACAATTTCACTAAAATATTTGATTGCCGGTCTGAAACGTTCTTGCATATCACACAGAAAAAATGCTGCTTCGTTCAATTTAATATTTCCAAGACGTCGCGCCATGGCTTCGACTAATTATCCCTGGTTTTGACACCGTGCTTTCGACCTTCCACCTCCACTTGTTTATGTTTACTTTACAATGTTTACTTTTTTGTGCCTGACCCAGTAACCTGGCCTAATTACTGCCCGTTGGCTGTAGAATAGAGATAATTTTAAACAGTTACTTATTTACTGTAACCATACTCGAAGCATGGCGGTTGTTTACATTTTGTTCGTGTTTTGGTTTTGGTTTTTATCTTCTTTTACAACACGTAAGTGTTACGTGTTCGCTAAGATTTTTGATTTGCAGTTTTTATGTACTTTTAGCGCCGTACATACCAGTGTTATGTGATTCTTTTATGTTAAAAAGTGTAACGTCACTGATCCCAAAATAGCCAGCCATATAGGACCTCTCTTTCCAGAACGGGATCTTGCTGTCGGCACTGAAATTAGATTTCTTTTTCTTTTTTTTTCTCTTTTTAGGTTAAGTGGAAATTTTAATAAGTTGTAGGCTCTAGCACAAGTTGGGTGTGCACGGTCAGTGGCGTGTTCAGCGCTGGGTTGTATTCATTACTTTCTCTGTGAGAATGGGTACGTTTTGAACTTTACTTTTAGCGTGAATGTTAGATAAATTTGTCTAAATTTTTTGTAAATGTTTTAAGTCTTGTTTTGAGGACAGTTGTAAGTGGACTTTGTGCTTGTTGTTCTGTTGCACTGTATTGTTCTGCTTGTGCATATTACTCTTGTATTCTGTTACACTAATAAATGATGATGATGAGCGCAGGTATCAGCCTTTAAGTCCAGATCATTATGTCATTCAACAATATCAGATTTAAACGTCTATTATACTAGCGTTGATTGCAGTTTTCGAAGGCAGCGTTAAACGTCAATAGCACCTGGAACAAGAGATTCAGTGACCTCGTGGAAATGGCTTATTCTTCGCGACCGTCAAATTTGATCTATCACATTAGAAAAACTTGCAATACTCTGTTTCCAGTTTCGGTTGTGGTTGCTTTATAATTATAATAGATGTCTTGGTTACACTAAAATTTTTCTCAAATTTACTGCAAAATTAGTGTTGTACCACCTGCCTTCCAGTAGAGAAAAATTAATTGTAGAACATGAAGCATTCTGTATACATTCTGGGTTCATTGCTAATTGTTAGTAAGTGTTAAAACATGACAAACCAGTAACTTTACTATGGATAAGTTTGCCAGTATATTTTCTGTATTTACTACGGTATTTATATAGTATGTTTCTGCAGTTGTGTAGCAGTCATGTATTGTAATTTGCCTAGCCTTGTTTATTGTGTGAGAGGTGTGACATTTGTTCTAGGTGCTAACAATATATGTCATCTGATAGCCACGGAAGCTCGGGAAGTCTGTTCAGACTCAAGTGTAGATCAGGAGTGGACAGAAAGTGAATGCATATCAGCTGGATGTTGTTGGGAACATCAAGTTAACAGCTCCATGCTTTCGTGCTATCGTAAAGGTTTGTAGCAGCTTATGCTCACTAAGTCTTCGTTGTGTGAAGTTGGATATCACTAAAGACAGTACTGTTGACATGACAGTGATGTAAATGATGACACTGATACTGTTAGCCAGTGGTAGCCATCACTTAGTTACAGTGATGTTAGCAATTTGATGATGCAAATTGTTATACCTGTGTTAGTGGTAATCTGAGTAGAATTTAGTGGACATGGTTGCTAGTTTCAAGACAGAATTAAAAAGTGGAATGTAAGGCAGAGTAATCTTGATGTTTGGACTTTGGAACTTTGGGTAAGTGTTGATAAGTGAAAAACAGCAAAGCGTGGTGATCAGTTTTTAGAAGTTTAAGTATTATCACTAAATTGTAGGGTTGTTAAATGAAGTTCGGATTTGCGAACTTCGAATTTCAAGTTCAAATTCGTATTCATTTTTCAGCTCTTTGATATTCGAATCCAAGCATCACTAATTAGACACAGACGGTTTTGCCTTGAAAATGGAGCTGTGTGACGATTTCTTTGTTCTCTGCCGGCTGTCAATTCAAGCGACACGTACGCCCACCGTGTGTATGCTTACCCTCCTCTCCTCTTCCCTTCCTGCATACCCCCACGGTGTTCATTTACTCTCCGTCTTGCACTGCGCCCCTGGTGAGTGTTGTTAGCTACTGATGCAAACTATCAAAGTGACAAATCTTGGTGGCCCAGACACAGAGCAGACATCAATCGACGGCAGTAGAGCGCGACTTGGCTTGATGTCCTGGCTGATTGCACTGTTGATAGACTGCTTCCTGGCATGTGGCGTGCGTGCTGTGACGTTCATCTCGCCCGACAGTGCAGACATCAATCGCAAATTGCTTAAGCTTCTCCACAAATATATAAACGAAGTTCGAATTTAAACGAATTTAACGTCCCTACTAAATTGGTATGCTTGTTAGTATAATATAATAAATAACTTATGATATTTCACTTTGCTATACATAGTACATAGTCAAAGAAATTAGTTCTACAGTTGCAAAATGTGAATGTTTTGTTGATTGGTGGGTGGTTATTGTTACAGGCTGCAAGGCAGGATATTTCGGATGGTGTTGTCAATTTCGCTGCAGTTGTCTGCCTGGTGACATTTGTGACAGCATTACAGGACATTGTGAAACTGGCTGTGCTGATGACCGGTGGGGCATCAGCTGTCTGCTGGGTAATTGCTTTTTCACATGTGTAAAAAGAAGCAAGTGTATGACTGAGCTGTTCTCATATTTTATGCTAACTCTGTTTTAATTCTGCTGCAACTGTTACCATTAACAATAGTTTTTATTTTGTAGCCCAAACATCCAAACAGGGTGCTCAGAAATATTTTACTGTCGCGTCACTTGCTGTTTATGTTATCGTTCCAATAGAGGCATTTGTGAGGGTAAAAATGTGTCAAATTTATTTTTTGGCCCTGGAGCCCACTGCAGCTCATAATGCTCCTTAAGCACTCTGTTTGGCTCCTCCTTCTCTTTGTTGGCAGACTCCATCTGGAGCATAGTAGTGTTGACAACTTGACGCCACTGCCGGTGACCTGTAGCGAGATGCCAGGCCGAGTGAACGCCGCTGCTGAAAGGCTGGACGTCTCAGGACACGTTCTCAACTATGTATCACGAAAACGTCCTCTCGGTCTTCTCCATCCTGCAGGCGGGTTGCTCATTGCAGTTACTTCGACCCTGTGGTGGTCTTCCTTAAATGATCTTCTAGCTGCAGTTCTGGTTGGCTGGATAGGTGAATACTTTCTCTACATTTCCCACCCCATGGAACACCTATGGTGCTGTAGTGCTTTGACCTCATTGCCCCCTCCCTGGAAAAATTTCTGCAGGTGCTTTTGGTGATGTCCAAGTTTTTAGGACTTGTTTTTGTGTTTATTGGTTGTTTTGATGCTTGATGTTTGTGAATTTGCTGTAGACAACGAGTGCACATACAATGATCCAGAGGCTAAAGAATACAGGGGCAAGAAACAAACAAATGAGGAAAACATGACGTGCATAATGTGGTCTGACCAACGAGCTTATCGTGCGTCTCAATTCCCGGACGCCGATCTTTCCTCCGCAGAAAACTTCTGTCGTAACCCTAAACCCTTCTACTCGAAGTCTTGGTGTTACTCGTCGCAGGATGCTGCAAGAAAATGGGGATACTGTTCACTGAGGCAGTGTGGTGAATGTTTGAAATTTTACATCTACTGTCATTGACATCAATTGTGTTATTGAACATGAACATGCTTCTAAGTTCTTGTGGGGACAGTTTACTAGTTTATAGAGGCCCCAGTCTGAACAATGCGAAGGTTAGGGATAGTTTAGAGGGTTAGGGATAGTGTTGGGGTTAGGGTTAGTGATAGGGTTAAGATTAGGGATAATTTGCATCTTTGGATATCATCAGCTTGCCGTGCCTGATGTATGAGCATAGGCGGCTTCGTGAACTAAGCACCGGTAATCTTTTCTGTTCTTTGCCTGTCTTATCATTTCGACCAGGTTTCTTTGGATATGGCAGACCTTGGCTATGGCTGTTTTTGGCTATTACTCAACCAAATTTGAACTAGTGCCCCTTTTACTAGTGACCAGTTACTGCTTCTTGTCGTTTTGTTAACTGTGTATTTATTCACTAGTATTTGTTCAGCATTTATATAGATGTTGCACTGAGTCGGAGTGCATTTGCTGAAAAAATACAGATATTAACAGACATACACTGTGTCTGGTAAAAAACGGACCCTCTAGACATAATACAATAAAAATGTCAAATCTAAATGAATTTGAATAAAGTTTTGTACACTTAATCCCCAATAATTTTCTGAAGCAATTGTTGAATTCCGTTAAAAAATGTTATTTTCTACCAAAATTATTCATTGTTGAATATCGATAACAAAATATCTCCATTACCAATATGGTGTTGCATAAGTAAGCTGTGTTTATTTGCGTAACTTTAACAAACAACATCTGATTCTGGCAAAATTTTACATCAACAATGCATCATGTATTGGCAATCAAAGTGCCAAATTTCAATTAAATCTATTTATGCAAACAATAGTTACAGCGGCTTTTGTGAGATTGCCTCAAAATATGAAGTGTCTAGTATTAGGCAATTGTTTGTTTAATCCTGACAACGTCCATGGCTTACTGGGAGATTCCGCGACAAACTTTTTAGCACCATACTCTTTCTTTTGCCTAAGCAGTTTAATTAAAACACGATCATCTGCAGAAAACACCATTTTGTTATTGTTTATGTTATTTTGCTTGTGTCAACAAACGTCACTTTTGCTTGAGTGACTGCAGTATGTAACGCCATATTGTTAACGAAGATATTTTGTTATCGATATTCAACATTTGATAATTTTGGTAAGAACTAGTATTTCTCAATGAAATTTGGCAGTCGCTTCAGGAATTTATTGGGGATTAAGTGTGCAAAACATTATTCGTATTCGCTTAGACTTGACATTTTTATTGCACGATGTCTAGGGGGTCCATTTTTGACCGGACACTGAGTATAATGAAGATTAGTTTTGCTGTGTATTCAAGCCTGTATCTTTTCTGCATGCGACCAGAAATGACTGTAGGCTGTTGAGTCTCTGCAGCGATAGGTAGTCCTTGGTACTGGATGAAATGTTTTATGCCTGGCACTTGAATGTCATAGCAGATTCAGTATTATGAAGCCTGTGGTATCTGGACAGGACAACATAGATCGTCTGAATATGCCAAAAAAGCCATAGAGTGAATGAATTAAATGAAACATCTTTATTATTGCTGGACTAAGAACATGAAAATACTATCGTAGGCTAAAAAAATTTGTTAAACAACAAGGTGAAAAGATTTAACATTTCGAACTGTTAATTTTATATGCAGTTTATACAAAGGAGCACGTTGCAAACAGTACAGACAGATCATGTTTCAGTGGCATCAGATGCACAAGATAAGTGTGAGAACATTTCAGCTGAACGAAAAATGTTTAAATCAACCATTCTCCATCAGTTATGGAAAGTTTTGTTATACATACAGTGTGAATGCTGGTGTGTGTCACACGCAGATTGCCCATTCGGACGTTTCTCAGTGAACTGCAGAAGTGAATGTCACTGTAAAAACACAACGGAACACTGTTCGCAGGAACTTGGACTCTGTCGGTCTGGCTGTGATCATCGCTGGTCTGGTGTTGGATGCCAAGGTTAGCTAGAAATGTCTATTCTGTGCTGGCTGTGCGTTGTTGTGTAAGTTTCATGTAGAAACTGAATAATTTGCTTGATCGACTGTATGCTCTGAAGTAGTGCTGCTGACCGACACTGTTGTATGTCATATACAGTGTGAGTTGGAAAATTTTACGCCCCTGCAGTTATTTAAACTTTGTTTTTCAATAACTAAAAATTTTTAAAGCCATATTTTACACACATATTCGGCATTCAAGTTTACGCCAAACTGCAAAGTTTAATTCCATTATTTTAACAAGAAATTTGAGCAAAGCTCACGAGACGTGCGAAAGCCTATAGCATTTCCAGTTCAGTAGTTATAGTTTCAAAAATCGCATATCATTTGGGCTCTTCTCATCGGGACCATAATACACATTGGCCATAGGCGCGTGTGGCATCACCGGCGAGGCGCCACCTTGTGAATGATATAGACTTTTCACAGGCCAGAATGACCTAAAAATCCATAAAAACTCCCTATTTTGGCGTTCAAGGTCATTGAAATCGACGCCAATCGATAGCCAGTATACGATTTCCTATTAGTGATTAATAGTAACCTAGGCCTTATCTCGCACCGTTACTGAGATACAGCAACTTATTGGCCAAAAATTGCAAATTTTGCCCACCCCCCTCTCATTTAGCGACCTCGTTTGGGGTGACCCCCTTCGAATTTATGAAAAAGCTTTACGGTTCCTGAAACTAGAGTCTTCCAGGCAGCCGATGGCGAAGATTTGGAGATCCTAGCTTGGACCGTTTTTGCCTGATCCACCCGTGTGACAGACAGACGGAATTGCGATGGCTAAGACGCGCTGAAAGCAGTAGCTGCTAAAAATTGATGAAGCTATGCCATATTATGCACGTGCTTACCCAGAAAATTTTCCATTTTCACAACACATTTACCGCAAAACACAAACTTTTGATATCTGATAACAAACAGATGGTTAAAATGCACAAATAGCTGGGATATTACAGCTACAAAACAGCTAAGAGTATGCAATAAAATATTTTTTGAAAAAGTTCATATCTGATGTTCAAAATGTTTACCACCGGCCAAAGCACGTGCATTCAGATGACATTGCGAAAGTCTGCGGCAAGTCATACTGTATCTGCTGCGGCGCCCCTTTTAGCTCCAGAATGGTCTTTGACTTTAAGTTAAGAGTTAAGTTTATAAAACATCTGCAGCATTGCACCACGCACATTAATAGTCACATTAATTTGGTGAATTTCTCAGCTATTCACACTTTGCAATGAGGTCTGTACAGTGGGCTTTAAAGTGAAAATGGAAAATTTTTGTGTGAGTGTGCATAATATGGCATAACTTTATCAAATTTAAGAATAATTAAATGAAACTCTGTAATTGGGCGTATATTTGATCACCAAATTTGAATGTAAAATATGGGTAAAAAATTTTTAATGTTTGAAAAATAATGTTTAAAAAGCTTTAGGGGGTGTAAAATTTTCTGACTCACCCTGTAGATACTTATATCACATATGCACTTGGTATTTGTTTTTAAACCAACAATTTTTCCTTCTGTAGTTAGTTAGTTAGCTATCTCAACTTAGAAATAGTTGTGTCAGTATTTTTGTAGGTCATCAGCCTCTGTTGTGACATATCAGTGCAGTGCATTTTTCACTAACTGCTTATTTCAAGCAAAAGTGACATGCCAGTCAGCAGTTTAATAATAAGTAAGAGGCTGTAGAAGGTTTAAGTTTTGCTTTATTTACTAAATTGTTCTGTATCCTATACACATATGACATTAGGGTTTTTATTTTGTGTAGAATTTACTCAGCAGGCAGTTTGAGGACTGGTGGACAGTTATCATATCATCAGCTGTGTAAAATGTCTTTTGAACTAGTGAAATTGCCGGCAGCTACGTATGCAGTTGCAGTGCATGTGAAGAAGGGTCAAAGGGTTGGTGGCATGGCGTAGCAGTAATGCTTTTCATCTGATTAATGTCAAGCTGGGTTAGTACTTGGATGGTGACTGCTTGCGGGCAGGTAAACCATCTCGGTATGTAACCAGCCACCTAGGCCAACTCAGTCTTCCATTTCTCCGGGGTAGGTAAATCAAGTACTGGCCTATCTGGCTGGGGTTAAGGTGGGGCACGTTTACCTGTGCCTTGTGGCAGGTAACGTTGTGTGATCCCATACGGCAGGTGATGCTTCGTACCTATAAAGAGCTATATCGCCATATTTAACCTTTAGGTAAGTGTTTGGTGTTTTCTGAACGTATTGCCACGTTGAGTGAGTTGTGCTTTGTGTTGTCTTGCGCAGAATGTGCTGATGGGTATTTTGGTCGACAGTGCAGCAGCACATGTCATTGCTATGATGCAACTGAGGTCTGTGATAAGCTCACAGGCAGCTGTCAATCCGGCTGTGTCACTGGTTGGACCGGTGACGATTGTCAGACAGGTCAGTCTATCTGGGGCACATTGTTCACGCTTAGTTATACATACAGTAAAACTTCGTTATAACGGACTCTGTTAAAACGTTCACTCGGTTACAACGTACTGACTTTTACAGTCCCGTCAAACTTCCTATTCTTTAGCATAGGACGTCTGCTGGATATAACGTACTCGGCTATAACGTACCCTCGGTTATTACGGACGTCATTTGCGGTCCGCAGGCCAGCAAATGCCCTGCATACAATGTACTGTAGAATAGACCACCCACCTAGCACAGCGTGGTCAGTCAGCCAGCATGAACACAACCCCTGCAGACACAGTCACACGCCCAGTCTCCCAGTGTGTTGGCATTCTAGGGATGCAGGGACTGAGTGAGTGGCCGAGTGGGGGAGGGCAATTAGATAGCAATTGACGGCGTACGCATGATCTGATCCGTTTATGACCAGTGAACTGCCTCTTATCAGATTCATTGGCATGGCCAGATCACTCACACTCTCTTGCGTTACACTGTACACTGACTTTGATGAGGAGGACGACCTGTCGTTATCTCACCTGCTGCCAGCAGACGTCACGTTTGATGAGTACGCGGCCGTGGATGCTGACCGACGACGACATCGTCGCTGCAGTGAGGGGGAGGAGGAGGAGGGAGACTTGACCTCGCTCGACCTCCCAGGTCGTCCACAAGCTGTGGAGGCCTTGGACACTTTGCAGCGTTACCTGGTGGGCGACAGCAACAGCGAGAATGCCCAGATGAACCTTACGTCGAAAGGACAATGCACCACTTAAATGACTATGGACAATTTTCTAAGAAAATAGGCGGCTTACAGTAGGCCTACAGACTGTACACTAGAGAATGATCTGACGTCCAGGCATGTCTGATTTTCTGTCTATCGTTCTGTCTATGTGTGCATGCAGTGGCATGACGTCATAGTAACAGTGACGTTTGATCCAATGCATGTGTTTGCATTGCTAATAAAAGTATGAACTGTGCTATGTTTGGTTACAACGTACCTCGGATATAACGTACCAATTTTTCCAGTCCCTAGAAGTACGTTATAACGAAGTTTTACTGTATATTTCACATGCGAAACAACGGGAGTCCTTTCTTATTAGCCTACAGAATTTACCAAACCGCATAATTAATCCATTAGTTGTTAAAAAATTAACGCATTATCATTTTTAACCAATTAAAATTGAGTGAAAGTTTTGGATTAAAAACATCACTAACGTCACTAATCTGTGCATTTTTTAGTCAATTGTAAGCTACAGTAGATGACATTGGTGGGCATTTATTTCGCATAGGGCGTGCGATCAAGATTTGTACTTGTATAGTGTTAGTTTAACAGTCTGTAATTTGTCAATTTTGACTACACAGTTTGCATACTGCATTGTCATCATTTTTGCTTCAGTTTGCATAAGATAACAGTAACCAACAGCAATAGATTTAACTGAATAATAAGAGATTATTTATTTTTGAGGTAGTTTTTTGAAATTAGTTTTAATATTGGAACGAAAGTAATTGTTATAGTAATAATTCCAGTAATAGTATTAGATACAGAATCAAAGTGTTTAGATGATTAGCTACAATTTATGGATCGAAAATAAAATGAACTTTATCTAATTCTATTTTTATTATTTATCCTAAACATTTTTATGTTGGAGTAAATTCAACATTTTTCTCACATATTTTTTTTATAAATTTAAACAGATTACACCTTCAATAGAAATTGGTGGATAATGCTCTAATTCAAAATGAACTGAAAACATTAAACAATGATAATATCAGGAATCATAATAATATCTATAAACCATGAAATCGAAAACCACATGAATCCCATGAAATCCTGTAGCAATAAAAAAAGCTGAACTATTAATGAATCATAGTTTAAAACATAGTTAAGAGAGAAAATTCTTAATAGCTTCTGCTCAATCTATAGATAAATAACAGCAACCAGTTGTTGAATTCTGCAGTTTTTGTTCTTCTGATTTGCTGCTTAATGTGATTAATGCAAAAATCAACGTGTAGGTGTCAGTATTAATTCACTCTGTTTGTTTTGATTGCAGAGTGTGCAAGCGGAACGTTTGGAGTTGACTGCGAGTGGCTGTGTAACTGCAGAGTGGCCGGAGAAGCATGCAATAAGTCCACTGGAGAATGTCCGTCAGGCTGTCGCCATGGATTTGCTGGCCTTGGCTGCCAGATCCGTAAGCTGTGTTCATTCTCAGTAAATTCAAGCTAATAAGCGCTGTATCAAGTGTCTGAAGATGAGGACAGTTTATCTAGCACAGTCGAAAGAAATACATTTTCTGCATACTGGTGCTTAAATTCTTCCCAGTTAGTGCTGTTGCTGCTGTGCCAAGAAGATGGATAGCGGCTGAGCCAAGTGCCTCAGATTTGGCCACGGGCTGACATTGTGCACTTTAAATGTGCACTTACTTACTTATTTTGCCGCTGCATGGAACAGCCTGCCTGATGTAGTGTGGCATTTACTTGCTACAACTAGGTCTTTGAAAGGCTGATTAGGTTTTGCAAAACAGTTCCAAGTATAGTCAATCAAGTCTTCAAATCTAATATCATTCTCTTATTTTCGTGTAGTTTTTGGTAGTGTATGGGGAATATTTATAATATTAATAGTATTAGCATTTAGTAATGTGACTGATAGACTGATAGTGATCTTAACTGACTAAGTGTAATTTTTTCTTGTTGTTTACCTGGGAACCTTTTTTATTTAGCTACTTTCTTCAGGTGAAGTTGAATGCTATTGTAAAGTTATCTGGATCCAATATCCATCTTTTTTCTATCTCTTTTTTCGTAGCATCCTTTATTCTAATATACACTGTGAACCATAAAAAAGTGGAACTGTTTTGTTTCTGTAATAACTTTGTCAAATATAAATGAAATTGGATAATATTTGGCATGTTTTTAGCCTAGACATTTATTGACATGGGTGCATATTTATTTACTTATTTACGAAGTCATTGTGGCTGGGAACCAGCTTAGTGTGTTGATATTTGACAAAGTTATTACAAAAATAAAACGGTTCCACTTTTTATGGTTCACAGTGTATTATGCGGCATCTGCCAATGAGTACCGTAATTGAATGCTGATTGTTGGTGGTTTTTAGCAGCTGTGGATGGTTGATTTAGCTGGTTTACATTACTAGGTTGTGTTTTGGGATGTGATGAACTTCATATTCGCATTCAGTGACGTTCAAATATTGTCTACTATTTAGCTATTCAGTATTTGATGAATAGCTGGGAGCGTTTCTGGCAATTTCATTTTATTCAAGTTGATCGAATCTTATTGAACTTTTGATAGGTATACTGACTCAAGAGAACACTATACACTCTGGATGTTTCATTTTCTTAATCTGTCTTGGTTGGTTGATCTTTGCCTTAGGTATTGATTTTTACTGACTGAACACTGAACCACTACCATAATTTGAATGTTTTATTTTATTCAAATACCAGTATAGAGAAGTTTTCTTGAGGCTGATTAAGTGTTCGTATTCCTTATTTGACTAATATTGAAGTTAATATTTGCATTTGAAGTATGCGAATATTTTTCCGCTTCGTTACATCTCTAGTTGTGTTGTGTATGGCTGTGTGTTGTTAGAGCTGCCTGTGATGAGGAGGGCACCTGTTGTCCAGTCACGTAATGCAACGTCACTGACCGTCCGATGGCGCAGCTGGACCAGTGCACCGACCAGTGGAATGGGACCGGTTGTTGGCTATGTGCTCTACTATCGCTGTCCCAATGACACTGATTGGAAGCGCCTGCCACAGACTAGGTCAAGGCTGCTGACAGTCGGTGGTCTGCAGGCCAGTCGGAGTTATGAGATCAGTGTTTCAGCAGTCCATCACAGCGGGCTCATAGGACCGCGATCTCCTGCCGCTGAAACTGCAACGTGTGGAAGTATGTGCTAGAACATTATTCATTTAGCATGTCACTGTCTCTGGTTTTCTACTTTGATTTTCATTTCCGCCAAGTGTGAACGCAGTGAACATTGGAGGAGATTAAGAGATTGATCGTTCTGTCCGTGTTTCCGTCATTGTTCGTTCCTTCTGTGTGCATGATGACTCATAATAGCAATGACATCATTGCACCAACAGCACAAGCAGCAACGCCGGCTATTACTTTTCCCTCCCTCTGCGAAGTGGCTCTTCCTTCTTTCTCCCCTTTTCTTGTAGTAATGTTTAAATCACTTCGCTTGGCTGAGATATGCACTCTCACGAGCACCTTCTAGTTTTGTTAGCTTTTAAGATATTTTCACATGCCTGCACACTTGCATGTGCTAGCTTGTTGTTTTATACAGCCTCTCATTTTCTCGAGTCACTCTTCCAGCGAGTGCTTTGAAACTTTTGGTTGAATGATGGGAAAGGAACATGCTGTCTCAGAAGTTAGAAATGCCGTTATTATTACAGAAAGGATGCTTCTTTGAAGCTGGCGGGCAAGGCAGTCCACAAAACTTTCCTAATCTGAACGTTGGGCCATAATTGAAGCTCTAAAAGACTTGAGATGATATTCATTGTTCTCATCTGTGTCGTAGTTTTTCAAAAATCTTTCTATTGTCATTTTAAAATTGTTTCATTTTGATTTTTAAGTAGTAATACTTTTTTACTGATTGATATTTATGTCTGTACCAGGACCGTCAGCTGGGCCTCGGCAATTGCATATTGAAGAGGAACAGAGTTATGGTTCTGGATATCATCATCACCAGCACGATAGTTCAGTGCAAGAGCGTCAGTCAAACAGCAGTGGAAACAGGATTCATCTCGTCATCAGCTGGAGGGTATGATTCTGGCCTGATTCTGTGGTTTTGCTTGACACACTGTAAATTTGTTACATGTTATGCTGTGATGGAAAGAGTCGGCGATTTAATAATAATAATAATAATAATAATCTGACTTGTAAAGCACCAGTATGTGCTAAAAAAGACTTCAGTGGCGCTGGCGGACAGAACTAGTCGCTGAGGTTAAATGTCTGACAGAAAATGTGTGTGATAATACATCATGTACGTTGTAGAATAGATACCTAGTTTATATGTGTTTTGATGCTAGAT